>PDWI01021631.1_pt1 | contig 10666 bp, 6 predicted proteins | sample 1430891 | NCBI WGS metagenome assembly PDWI01 (sample SAMN01162508, study PRJNA174530) | Oral metagenome, whole genome shotgun sequencing project. | biome: Marine environment; feature: Marine mammal; material: Swab sample of the gingival sulcus; isolation source: swab sample of gingival sulcus... | reverse complement strand
AAATAAAAATCCTAAAGAGCAAGTCGGAATGTTTAAGGTTTTCTCGAATTCCTGAGACCAAATATTCGAGATAAATTAATTAATATTAATAATAATAATAGTGAGAAACATTATGAAAAACATATTATCAATAATTTTCGCAGTAGCCTTTATGTTTGTGCTTTCTGAAAATGATGTTTTAGCAAAAACCGTCACGGCTCCAGATGGATATGAATTTGTAAAAGTTAATCCTGACGGGTCTATTGAGCGTCTGCCTGAAGAGCCAGAATCTGTTCCTGGAACTCCTGCTGACGATACCATGACACCCCAAGGAGGGACTATAGACTGTTTTCCAAATCCAAATGATATCTGTTACTGTTATTCAAGGTCTGAAATAGTCATTAATTACGGTATTCAAGGCCCACCTCCAGGAGGTACTGTTAGTGAAACGTCTTCTTTTCAAACTGCACCAACGTCAAGTTTTCCAAATCCTCTAGAAATTAATAATAATTCTAGTGAAGTAAAATAAAATAATATTATAAATCAATACGAAGGATTAAAATTAATCCTTCGTTTTCTTATAAATTATATGAAATAAGGAGTTATTATGAAAAAAATAATATTCATTATTTGGACTTTGATATTATCACAATCTTTTTTAGATTCACATAATTTTGAAACCTTAGATATAACTAAAGAAATCAAAATTCAAGAAAATGAAGATTTAATTATCAATGAAATTGCAAATATGGATTTTGCTGAAAATGGCGAAGAGTTTCTTATTTGTACTAAATCTACAGGTACTTTAAGGTTTGATTCTAAAACAGGGGAGATTATAGATCATATTCTACCTTCAGATGATATTTATGATTTATTGATTGAGCATAAGGTTAATCCCAATTTATTTCCAGGAGATACCTTCAGATTTCTGAATACAGAAGAACAAAAGAAGAGGTCTAGTCGATTAAGTATGAATAGCGGTAATGTTTTTGAAGCTTCGAGATACTATAAAAATTCTATAGCCCATAAAGAAACCTTGTGGGGAACTAAGCTAGATATTTCTAAGGAAGTAGTTGAAGGTGATTTTGTACCTGAACCAGCTTATAGTAGAGAGGAAACAACTGAAGAAAAACTTGCATTATTTGAAAAAATAAAAAATCGGCAGAATGGATTTAGGAACTATGGAAAAGTTCTTATTTTGACTACATCTTTGAAAGATGGAAGTAAAAATATTATAGATTTTACGAATAACCCACTTAAATCTCCTCCTAATGCAGAGTTATTCTATATTACAGATGATCACTTCTATACTTCCAGTTATAATTTACGATATTTTAAAGAGCCTTATAAGCCAGGTGATTCTATCTCTGTAATTTCTAAATATACTCAAGATGGTGTTTTTTTAGAAATAGCCGAAACTTACCCTGAGAAATACGGTGAATCTGGAGTTCTATATTCAGTGATAGGACGTACTCCTTGTTGTAATATAGGTTCTGATGTTTATATTACTCATCGCTTGCATGATTCTATTGTTTGTATAACTAATCGAGAGAAAGATTTCCGATTGAAAAACATAGAATATGTAACTACTGAAATGATGATGGAATATGGTAAAGTATTAGCCGGGTATAAAGAGAAAAAAGAAAGAGTACCATTAGATACCGTTTATAAATATCTTAAAATAAAAAATGAAAATATTTTTGCAATAGGGGATAAGCTCGGTATATATGCCCTTAAATGTAAAATAGAAAATGGGGATAAAGTATTACCAGATGAATGTATTATTCAAGTTTATAAACAAAATGGGGATTTAATAAAAGAAATCAATTTGGAAGGGATAACTTCTAATGGAGAGTTAAAATACGTGGACTATGATAATATCAATAAGAATTTTTATATACTAAGAAAATCTAACCAAAAAGGTTGGACTATGGAGGTAGCGAAATGGGAAATATAAAAAAAATGGGTAGAGTAATATTTTTTATCTTTATGATGTGTTTTGCATTAGAGGCAAATGAAGGGGCAAGCCTTGATTTAGAATATTTTTCTAAATTAAAAGAAATTACAGAATTAGAAAAAGATGAGAATTTAATAGTTCTATTTCAAGCAAATGGAAATTGTCAGAAGTGCTATACTATTCCGATGAATACGATATATAGTCTTGTCCGTGATTCAGTTTTAAAAGAGTGTAGGCTCGTTGCTCTCGTAAGATGCGATAGAGATTTAGAAGTAAAGATATTCACAAAGAAATACAAATGGGAACACTATGTAGATAGAGATGATGGAACGGCTCGCAAAAAACTTGGAGCAGGAAATAAGACCTCAATAATGGTTTTTGATTTCGATGGTAAACTATTAAAAAGTATAGATAGACAATATTAATTAATAATAGGAAATAAAATGAAACAATTAATGATATGTTTAATTATGTTTGCATCTGTTAGCTATACTACATTTGCAAAATTATCAAAAAATGCAGATTTATCAAAAATGAAAACACAGCAATTAGATATGACCGATGACGGTACTATCATAGCATTTACAGGTAATGGCTCAACCAGAGCGATACAATTTTCTACTGACTCAGGTTTAACCTGGCCAGATAATATGAAATATACAATCCCTTATGTTGGAAAGGTTTCATCTGGTGGTTGTGCATTAAATAGAGATACGATTTATGTTGTAGATAAAGGAACAAGAACTGGGACTAAGAACGGTTGCCCTACTAATCATATTATCAGAACAACAGATGGTTGCAAAACTTGGGAAGAAATTATACTGCCTATTACAGAATGGTTTTTCCATATTTCTTGCTATGAGAATGTAGTTGCACTCGCTGGAGATAACGGAACAGTACTATACTCTAATGACTATGGCGAAACTTGGGAACAGTCTGAAACTGGTACTGAAAATTCAATATTTGATATATATCTACTTGACCGAGATGTATGGTTTGCAACAGTGAAAAAAGAAAAAACATTAATTAAAACAACAGATGGAGGCAAAACTTGGAAAACTATTTTTGAGGCATCTCAGCAATTATACGGCATAGATAGTGATGCTGATAATATTATAACTATTGACTCATGGGCTACAGAATATTATATTTCAAAGGATAATGGTGAAACATGGGAAACTAAAGATGTTTCAGATATAATAGATGCAACAGTATATGATGCAGCAACGAGTGTTGCTTTTATAGATGAAAATAATGGTTTTATTGGTTCACGAGGTGCAGCAATTTTCCAAACAACAGATGGAGGCGAAACTTGGGAAAAACTTGTTGATGAAAAAGATAGTAGTCCTTTTGGCGGATATTTGAATGCTTTTAAAGACGTAATGTACACCGATACAAAGCACCTTATAGCTGTAGGCTATGAGATTGGCTACATATATGAAGAAACAATAGATGCTGTAGAAGAAGAAAGCCTATATCGCAGTATAATTTATCCGAATCCTGCAAACATTGGCGAAACTTTAACTTTTTCTATTCCTACAGGCAAGTACACAGCCAGCATTTATACGGCCGAAGGAGCTTTATTAAAAACTACTCGCATACAAAGCAATAACATTGCAATTGATAATGATTTTTCTACTGGTACCTATTTCATCATAATAGAAGAAAATGGAAAAGTAATCGGAAGGGATAAATTTATTGTAGAATAAATTATAAGACTTCCGATTTTTTCTAAAAATTTGGAAGTCTCTATAAGTAAATTCTTAGAGTTAATATTTAAGAGTAGTTTTTCAATAAATTCATTTTTTAAAGATTTTTTTCAACGAATATATGGGGCAAAATATGAAACCAAGACTATTAATTTTATTGATTTTTATTACTTTTACGTGCAGTGACACTATTTTTAGTTATTGGCATAATTTATACGATCCTGATTCAGCGGAATGGGGTACTATGACTGCCTTGAATATTTTAGGAGATTCAAGTAATTTATATGTATGTTATAATACTACTCAAAAGGGAATTAGGATGCTTCGTTCTTCTGACTTAGGAAAATCATGGTCTCTTTATTACTCAGATGGAGATGTGAATCATTATTCTAAATTTAAAGAGTTTTGGGGAGCTGAATACCCTGCTCCAGGATATATGTATTTATTATATGTTAATGATAATTTTTCGGATAAACCTGGAAGAGATGAATCTACATCAATTAAACATTTCGATGAAAGAATAGGCAAAGTTGTAGATTCAATCACGATTGAAGATACGTATGGGCAAACACGTCTATCTTCTTTTTCAATGTTTGACAGCCTAAATGGTGTGATTTATAATTGTGGACTTTTAACCATTACAAGAGATGGTTGGAAAAGTTTTACTCAGGTAGATGCTAGAGATGGTTGGTATGATAGCGAAACCGATACCTATCATGGCTTATGTTATAATTTAACTATACCAAAAATGCTTTCTCCCAATAAGGTATTTTTCAAAGGGAGTAATATATATAATCATGATGTACCTCTCAATTATGGTTTTTATATGTTAGAAATTGGAGAAGGAGATACTACTTTTACAGTTTCTGAGATTGGTCCCGGGATAAACTATGAAGTTTCTCCTGATAGTATTCACTTTGTAACCGATTCATCTGAATTATCGAACAGATTATTCCCTACTTCCTACTGCTATATAAACGATAGTACATGGATTTATACGGGACGTGGTGTAAGAACAGGGCGTGGAGATTGCAAGACATTGGAACTCTATAAAACTGATAATGGCGGAAAAACATACAGGGAGGTATTTAATATGGATGTTGATGAATTTGGTTTGTATGGAGTAGATTTTATGGACGAAAAACATGGTGTCGCCGTGGGTAATAGTGTCCATCTATTAACAGATGATGGTGGGGAAACATGGCGGTTCGATACGTTGCTGTATAAAAAAGACTGGACTAAGTTTGTTCCTCACTATATTTGGGGTGTTCACATTAGCTTTGTCGAAGATATGATATTTTTGGGAACATGGAATAGCGGTGTTTTCAAACACGAAACGGAATTTGGTGCTTCTGTTACAGACAATCAGCTCAACCTTAGTAACTCTTTAATATATCCTAATCCTTCCCATTCCGGTCAAAAGTTGAATATCAATTATCCTGGATATTTAAGCGGTAATGTTTTAGTTTACGACCTCTACGGGAAGAAAATACTTGAAACCGATTTTTTAGGTAATTCGTTCCGCCTTCCTAAAGACATTTCTCCTGGAACCTATTTCGCCGTCATCAGCAGAGGAGAAGAGGTCATATTACGAGATAAATTTATCGTGGAATAAATTATGAGAAATCTTATTTATATAGTAATATTTCTTATATCCGTTATTTTTTCGATAGCTAAATCATCTCCGGAATTGGTATTTGGCTGTGGAGAATGTTACAACTGGGGACGTGTGGATTATTCGGAAGGAAGTATAAAGTGTTCCATCAGAATGGAAAATCCTGGTACGGATACCTTAATAATTAAAGAAATAAAACCAGGATGTGGTTGTACAAAAGTATCAATAGAAAAAAAACATATTGAGCCTAATGGTTACACTTATGCTTCTTTCAGATTATCTCTCCCAAAGAAATCTGGTAAAGTAAGGAAAGGAGTGAAATTTATTACTAATATTCATGGACACAATACACGGATTTTATATTTAGAAGCCGATGTAAATATGGGATATGAGTTAAGTCCCAAAAGACTTATTCTTCAAAAATCTAAGGATGGTAATGTATATAGTGATTTCTTGGTTTTTACAAATACATCTGACGAGAATGTTGTAATTGATTCGATTCATATTGAGCCTCCTTATATGGAGGTACTTGGTATTACTGAAGGAGATGATATTTCTCCTAATAAGTCGGTCAAGATTTCCACAAGAATTGATTCTGATAAGTTAGATGTTTCAAAAATTAATCTTATACTTTTTACTCGTAAATCTAATATTATAATATGGGGTAGTATTCGTAATTCAACACAATGATATATCTGCAATTAAGAGTAATACAATAATTTTCTTCCACAAGAAATTTTCAAACATTTTTCCCGTTTTTTTTTCATTTTTTTCAAAAAAGATTTGGCCATGTCGCAGAATAGTATTAATTTTGAAATCTGTCCAGTTGTTAATTTATGAAACAGGACGAAAAGAGAAAACAAACTTTTTTTAAGTTTTTTTCTTAAAATATTTGGCCATGTGGTAAAAGAGTTGTAATTTTGAATTCTCTTTCGGGACGAAAAATATTATAAGTTTTTTGTTAGGAGGGGAGGCTTCTCCGGAAGTGTTTTGTTTAAAGATTGATAATAGTTTTTGTTTAACGTATAGTTAATCTAAGGCGAGCTATCATAGTGCTCATTGACAACAGGAAGTATAATAAAGACAGAAAATGCAAGAAAATAAAACTCGTTAATAACCTTTAAATGATTTTAACAAGTAATTCGGTAGCGATTAAGAATGAAAAAACCAGATCAAACATACAACGGAGAGTTTGATCCTGGCTCAGGATGAACGCTGGCGGCGTGCCTAACACATGCAAGTCAAGGGTAAGCAGTTCTTCGGAATTGTGGATACTGGCGGACGGGTGAGTAACACGTAGATAATCTGCCCCTATCACAGGTATAACGTTTGGAAACGAACGCTAATCCCTGATGAGGTGTTTACATCAAAGTTTCGACGGATAGGGATGAGTCTGCGTCTGATTAGCTAGTTGGGGAGGTAACGGCTTCCCAAGGCGACGATCAGTAGCTGGTTTGAGAGGATGATCAGCCACACTGGAACTGAGACACGGTCCAGACTCCTACGGGAGGCAGCAGTGAGGAATTTTGGGCAATGGGGGCAACCCTGACCCAGCGACGCCGCGTGCAGGAAGACAGCCCTTCGGGTTGTAAACTGCTTTCGCGTAAGAAGAAAAGCCTTATGAAAGGCTGGGACAGTATTACGATAAGAAGCACCGGCTAACTACGTGCCAGCAGCCGCGGTAATACGTAGGGTGCAAGCGTTATCCGGAATTACTGGGTGTAAAGGGTGTGTAGGCGGGCTTGTGCGTCGGAAGTTAAAGGCCTGGGCTTAACTCGGGAGCTGCTTTCGATACGGCAAGTCTTGAATGTGAGAGAGGATGATGGAATTCCTGGTGTAGCGGTGAAATGCGTAGATATCAGGAGGAACACCAGTAGCGAAGGCGGTCATCTGGCTCATAATTGACGCTGAGGCACGAAAGCGTGGTTAGCGAACAGGATTAGATACCCTGGTAGTCCACGCCCTAAACGATGTATGCTTGGTGTTCCCTTTCATTAGGGAGTGCCGGAGGTAACCCGTTAAGCATACCACCTGGGGAGTACGATCGCAAGGTTGAAACTCAAAGGAATTGACGGGGGCCCGCACAAGCGGTGGATTATGTGGTTTAATTCGATGCAACGCGAAGAACCTTACCTGGGCTTAAAGTGATAGCTAACCTCTCCGAGACGAGAGGGTGCTTCGGCCGCTATTACAGGTGCTGCATGGCTGTCGTCAGCTCGTGCCGTGAGGTGTTGGGTTAAGTCCCGCAACGAGCGCAACCCCTATCTTTAGTTACCATCAGTTTGGCTGGGGACTCTAGAGAGACTGCCCGCGCAAGCGGAGAGGAAGGTGGGGATGACGTCAAGTCATCATGGCCCTTATGTCCAGGGCTACACACGTAATACAATGGTTGGTACAATAGGCGAAGCCGCGAGGTGGAGTCAATCCCCAAAGCCAATCTCAGTTCGGATTACAGTCTGCAACTCGACTGTATGAAGCTGGAATCGCTAGTAATCGTAGATCAGCATGCTACGGTGAATACGTTCCCGGGCCTTGTACACACCGCCCGTCAAGCCATGGAAGCCGGGGGCGCCCGAAGACGTGTCAGCGTTTAAGGCGAACTTGGTAACTGGGGCTAAGTCGTAACAAGGTAGCCGTATCGGAAGGTGCGGCTGGATCACCTCCTTTAAAGAGAACCCTTCGGGGTAATCAAATACAAACCAAAGCGACCGAATATTTTTTTTCTTGATTGTTTTCAGTTTTTTACTTCCTGTTGTCAGTGAGTCTTTAAGGTTTTGGGCCTGTAGCTCAGTTGGTTAGAGCGCACGCCTGATAAGCGTGAGGTCGGTTGTTCAAATCAACTCAGGCCCACAAGATTTCAGGGTCCTTAGCTCAGCTGGGAGAGCGCCAGATTTGCATTCTGGAGGTCATCGGTTCGATCCCGTTAGGATCCACGATTAGGTTGCTGGATAAGCAGTCATATTGACAATAGGTTTGAGATACAGCAAGGTCTGTATTTGAGAAGGTATGATAAGTCGTAGAAGCTGAGTATAACAACTCAAGAGAGAAAAAGTACACGAAAAGTAAGCAAGGGCATATGGTGGATGCCTAGGCACTAAGAGGCGATGAAGGACGCGACTACCTGCGAAAAGCTGCGGTTAGCTGGAAATAAGCTTTTACCCGCAGATGTCCGAATGGGGTAACCCGGCAGAGGTAAATGCTCTGTCATCCGAAAGGAAGCGAACCCGGTGAAGTGAAACATCTCAGTAACCGGAGGAAAAGAAAGCGAATGCGATTCCCTGAGTAGCGGCGAGCGAAACGGGATTAGCCCAAACCAATTAGCATGCTAATTGGGGTTGTAGGACTGCGACATTTAACTTGATCAATAGTAGAATCATCTGGAAAGTAGAGCCATAGAGGGTGACAGCCCCGTAAACGAAATTGAGAGAGTCGATAGCAGTATCCTGAGTAGCACGGAACAAGAGAAATTTTGTGTGAATCTGCCCAGACCACTGGGTAAGGCTAAATACTCCTTAGTGACCGATAGTGAACCAGTACCGTGAGGGAAAGGTGAAAAGAACCCTTAAGAAGGGAGTGAAATAGATCCTGAAACCATATGCTTACAAACGGTGGGAGCGTAAGTGACCACGTGCCTTTTGCTTAATGAGCCTACGAGTTGCTCGTTACTTGCAAGGGTAAGCTATTCAGTAGCGGACCCGTAGCGAAAGCGAGTCTTAATAGGGCGAGAGTATGTAGCGGCAGACGCGAAACCGGGTGATCTATCCATGGTCAGGATGAAGCGTAGGTAACACTACGTGGAGGTCCGAACCAGTACAGGTTGAAAACTGTTTGGATGAACTGTGGATAGGGGTGAAAGGCCAATCAAACTCGGTTATAGCTCGTACTCCCCGAAATATATTTAGGTATAGCCTCGTAATAGTTTACCGGAGGTAGGGCACTGATAGGGTTAGGGCTGTTAAAACGGTACCGACCCCTGACAAACCACGAATTCCGGCTAAATGTTTTACGGGAGTCAGGCTGCGGGAGATAAGTTTCGTAGCCGAGAGGGAAACAACCCAGATCGACAGCTAAGGTCCCTAAGTAACTGCTAATAGAGAAAGGATGTTTAATTGCACAGACAGCCAGGATGTTGGCTTAGAAGCAGCCATTCATTTAAAGAGTGCGTAATAGCTCACTGGTCGAGCGATTAAGCGCCGACAATCCTCGGGACTAAGCAGTTCACCGAAGCTTCGGGATTAATTTATTAATCGGTAGGGGAGCATTCCATCGACGTTGAAGGTGCATCGTGAGGTGTGCTGGAGTTTATGGAAGAGCAAATGTAGGCATAAGTAACGATAAATGGAGTGAGAATCTCCATCTCCGTAAACCTAAGGTTTCCAACAGCTCTGATCGTCAACTGTGGGTTAGTCGGCCCCTAAGGCGAGGCCGAGAGGCGTAACCGATGGGAATCTGGCAACATAAAATATTCCAGAACCACCTAGCAAAGAAAGTGACGCAAGACTACCTACTGTATGTGATAATGGTTTAGATCATGCAGTACGAACATTGCCGAGAAATAGCGAGCTAGCGTGACCGTACCGGAAACCGACACAGGTAGGTGGGTTGAGTATACTCAGGAGCGCGAGTGAGTCGCGGTTAAGGAACTCGGCAAAATAGCTCCGTAACTTCGGGAGAAGGAGCGCCATCAGCGATGGTGGCCGCAGTGAAAAGGCCCAGGCGACTGTTTAGCAAAAACACAGCTCAATGCTAACTCGTAAAGAGGATAAACGGCGGCCGTAACTATAACGGTCCTAAGGTAGCGAAATTCCTTGTCGGGTAAGTTCCGACCTGCACGAATGGTGTAACGATCTGGGCACTGTCTCGACCGCGAGCTCGGTGAAATTGTGGTACCGGTGAAGACGCCGGTTACCCGCACTAGGACGGAAAGACCCCGTGAACCTTTACTATAGTTTACTATTGGGTTCGGCTGTAATATGCGTAGGATAGGTGGGAGGCTTTGAAGCGGGCGTTGTGGCGCTCGTGGAGCCATCGGTGAAATACCACCCTTATTACAGTTGGATTCTAACCCGGCGTTGTGGAAACGTGGGGACAGTGGTAGATGGGTAGTTTGACTGGGGCGGTCGCCTCCCAAATGGTAACGGAGGCTTACAAAGGTTCTCTCAGCATGGTCGGTAATCATGCGTAGAGTATAAAAGTATAAGAGAGCTTGACTGCGAGACTTACTAGTCGAGCAGGTGCGAAAGCAGGTTTTAGTGATCCGGCGGCTCCCCGTGGACGGGCCGTCGCTCAAAGGATAAAAGGTACTCCGGGGATAACAGGCTGATCTTGCCCAAGAGTTCACATCGACGGCAAGGTTTGGCACCTCGATGTCGGCTCATCGCATCCTGGGGCTGGAGAAGGTCCCAA
>PDWI01010064.1_pt1 | contig 10668 bp, 8 predicted proteins | sample 1430891 | NCBI WGS metagenome assembly PDWI01 (sample SAMN01162508, study PRJNA174530) | Oral metagenome, whole genome shotgun sequencing project. | biome: Marine environment; feature: Marine mammal; material: Swab sample of the gingival sulcus; isolation source: swab sample of gingival sulcus... | reverse complement strand
CCGGCTCTGGGTGCGAAACTTAAACATTAAGGTTAACACATCACCTGTCACCTTACAGCGTATCAGATCAGCCTCTATATTCCCGTAAGGACCATACTGGGTCTGTATTACCGGCGGTTCGGCATTGGCAAAACCCGCCATAAAAAAAACTGTTAATACCATAAAAAAGAACAGATTTCGTGTACGTTGCATAATCATCTCCTTATTCATTAATACAATCATCCCGCTGCTTATACCAAACCCAGGGGATACCTATAACATATTTCCTGCGCGCACCAACCTTTCCCTGCCATAACGATAATCCCGATTATATCACAATCACAAAAAAACTCTTCTGCTGTATTATCCCAAAAGCCTTCAACTCCCCTCTTCAACCTGAACAATAATATCCACCCGCCGATTTTTGGCACGACCTTCAGGGTTATCAGAGCCATCAGCTTTAGTATTATCGGCCACCGGTTCACTCTCTCCCCGCCCCTCAACAATGTATTCCGCAGAAGAGCCACCCTTTTCAACCAGCCATCTTCTCGTCGACTCGGCCCGACGCAAAGAGAGATCCTGATTATATGCCACTGTCCCCTTACTGTCGGTATGACCAATAATGGTTACCGGGCCTTTTGCCTTTTTCTCTATAACCAGAGCAACCTTGCTTAACGCATCCGCCGCTGCCGGCTTGATTGTTGCCTTATCAAAATCAAACAGGATATCCGCCGAGAGTTGAAGAAAGAGCAGATTCCCTTCTATCCGGCCACCAAGATCGTTGATCGTTTGATCAAGATCAACCACGGAACTGGTAACTCCGCTAACAATCCCTTCAATATTACGGATATCAATAGTAATATCCACTGCTCCACGGCCCGGCCCCAGCGCCTCAACCAATGCCTGGTCTTCCGGCGTTACTTCAGCTCCTTCCAGAATTTCACGCGATATATCGTCCGCAAAAACGACAGAAAAGGGGAGTAATACCAGAAAAAATACCATTATTATCATTTGTCTCATAATAAAACCTCCATAGCAGCAGGATACAGGAATATTGAGTAATCCGCAACATCTGATAAATCAGAAGAGCAACGTTATAAGCCGTACCCTTCTTCTGATATTTAGAATAAAAAAGAGTGTGGCCTACTACCATAAAATCCAAAATCAACCAGACAACTCGCAGCCATAACAAAAATAAAATCTGAAAAGAATGAATATGGGTTTTTCCCCGTTGATACATTATCGGGTTAACGACCAGTTATCTTCCGTAATTTTTTCAAGGCCTTCTTATACAATTCGTTTGTCCTGTTCGGAGAGTAACTTATAGCCAGCTCATACTCCCTTCTTGCCTTATCCAACATGTTCATCCCCTGATAAGCGTTACCATTTTTATAGTGCCTCTCAGAAATTTTTAATAATTCCGGGGTAACTTTATCAATTCTCTGCAGTACCTCTGTGTTATTCGGAAAAATCTTATATAATCCCAGATAGTATCTATATGCCACACGATATTTTTTTCTGGCCATGGCCGTATCGCCATTTTTTAACCGCTGTTTAGCCCAATTCTCGTTCTTTTGCCGATATTCCGACAAAAGTTCCAAAGCTTTCTCATGCTCAACTGTATCAATATCTACCCTGATGACCTCATTTAAAAAAGAGAGAGCCCGAGGGTAGTTCTTTTTACTAAACGCTTCTGTTGCCTTGAAAAACTGCTTTTTTACCAGTCGCTTTTTTTCTGCCGCGATTCTGGCATCTTCTCTTCTTCTGGCCTTTATCCTATTCCATTTTTTTCTTAGATCAGCCTTTTTTGAATATAATCTTTTATCAACTACCGCAGGATCTTCCAGTTGACACATCGCCAGATAATAGTCACCATTTTTCCAGAAATTATCCACCTTTTGCAATATCTGCGTAACCATCTTTTCATGTTTTTCCCGTTCTCTCCTTGCAATAGAATCGCTCCAATTCACCTTATAATAGTAATTCGCGACTTTCTGGAGATATTCAAGAACTTCCCTGGTTTTACTATGTTGCGACTCTTCCGCAGCTAACTGCTGGAAAAATTCCTTTGCTTCTTTATACTTTTCTTCTCTATAGAGTCTAAGAGCCTCCCTGTTTTGCGGATCTTCTGATGCCAATGCCAGAAGAATCCTTTCGGCGTCCTTATAGTTCTTTTCGTTATAAAATTTTATGGCCTCGGTAAGCTTCTGCCTTTTTCGCATCTCTCCCTGAGCTGCCATCATTGCGGTAAGTTTACCATTTTCACTCTCAATAACCCTATTGCGAATCGCCTGATCCGGCAGAAAGGTATTTACTCTGGCCAGAATAAAAAGAGCGAAAAAAGATAAAAATACTACTAATGGCACTCTCTCCTGGGGAACAGGCTTGAAATAAATACGTTTAAAGCGCATAAAGATTAAATAATAGCTAAAAAGATAGTAAACAGACTACTCCCGCTCTTTTCGCAGATCCTGTAGTCGCTGCCTTGCACCTATAGCACGTTGATCCTCTTTATCCAGAGCCAATTTCTCAACAATTTCAAACTCCCTTATCGCATCTTCGGTACGCATATATTTTAGCGCTTTAAGACCATCCTGATAGTGCCGCTCAATAACCTTGTCCAGCTCATCCTCCGTTCGCTCCAGCCAGGTTTGAGCCTGTTCATGTTGCGGTACCAGAGCTGTTGCCTTGCGCCAGTGGAGAATGGCGCTCTTCAGGTTTCCATTTTCGTAAAAAAACTTGCCCTGCCGGAAGTAACCGTTAGCCTCCCTGCTTTTTTCGGGATCTGTATTTTCCTTTCCCCACCCTTCCGGTCTTATCTTTACGTCTCCACTTTCCTCTGGTTTTTCCCTATGCGACTCCCCTTCCTTCCCCTTTAAGGGGCGTTCTCCGATCTGCGAAGCCCCCTGAGAGGTACCAGCCTCTTCATCTTCTCCTTCACCCAAAACAAGAAAAAACAACCAGAACAGAGAAAGTAATAACGCAATTGACAGTAGCCACCGCAAAGTAAGTTTTTTACCGGAAGATTTTTTTTCCCCTGCTTTTTTTCCTTTCTGCTGTCGGGGAAATTCAAACTCTGGAGGCTCCAGTAAAAAGGTGATATCATGAATCTGAAAACGTTCACCTGCCAGCAGATGATCTTTATCAATCGGATGATTATTGACAATAAGCGGATGAGACTGGCTCAGATTCTCCAGAAGATATGAATCTCCTGCCGCTGTCAACCGGGCGTGTTTATGTGATACCTTATCTGTAAGTACTTCCAGAAACACATCACAGGATTTCGCTTTGCCTATCGTCAGGGAGCTGCCAATAAAAAGGGGATAAACGCTGCCGGTTCCGGCGCCATTGATTATCTTCAGCGCACATTCCGCCGGCTGGCTATACATTTTCGGATCAAGAGTCGGCATCCTGTTCCTCAAGAAAAATACATATTTCATCTTTACTGATACGCTTTGCATATACGCGTAGAACAGTCTCCCCAGTGTCAAATTTCACGCTTTCGGTTACAGATGAAGGGTCAATAAGTTCTGAAACAACCTTTATCAATTCCGGATTATCGATCATCTCAACAAGATGTTGTCCTGGCCTGGCACCACTTTTTACATAAGTATTACTGAATTTTTGACTAAAATCAGTAATCAGAAAACTGACAGGATCAATAACCAACCAGAACTTATCCTGTTCTTTTACAATAGCTGGAGCTTCTTTCCCTGCGATTTCCTCTCTCTCTCCTTCTCCCGGTACTATTGCCGCCTCTGATGCCAGAGATAAGGATTGAGAAGACAGTGCTGCATTACTATAGGTTAACAGACGATTAATTCCCGCCCTTATCTGCTCCATCTCCTTATATGGCGCAGTTGCCCCCCCGAGACGATCTTCCCCGTTTTTTATCGCGATATTGAGTTGATCATTTAATTCATCTATCTGATTAAGAAAAAGTCTGGCTATCCACATTGCAATCAGGGAACCGAGCAGAACAAGGCAGCCAAAAAGAACAAGACCAAGGAGAGATCCGGTTGGTACTGACAGGATATGAGCTTTCTCTATGTCATAAACCAGCACTGCCATGCCCAGAGTCTGGTTATCCTCAATAAGAGGAGAGAAAATAAACAATCTGTCGCTTTCACCTGTCTCTACAGTTGACTCTTTAACAGCCAGAGCTTTCTGCAATTTTTTTGATACAACAGCATGTTCACTCCCAGAGATACCTCCCGCCAGAACCTTGCCCCGGTTGTCAGTAAACATGGCGGCAACAACCCCCTCTTCCGAAGAAACCGGTAACACTCGTAATAGATTATACTCCTTTTTTTTCAAGACATCACGATTTATCTCCGCCAGATAACGGGAGAGCAGAAGCCCCCGTTTTACAATTTCCTGATGATTAAAATAAGCAAATTGCCCCTGCGCGGGAATCCGCAGAAGAAGGTAGCTCGCCACCAGAAATAACAGAAACAAAAGCACCAGTAACCGGCGCAAATCGCCCTGCTGGATCTCTCTCCATTTCGTGTGAAAAAAGGATCTGAGCCGTGGAATCAGAGAATTTAACTTTTTACCCTTTTCAAAAAGACAGGAGATTCGAGCCGCGCCAAAACGCACCTGAAAATCACGATCAAAAACAATATGCTGCACGGGAGTATCCAGATAGTAAAGCTGCCGGGAGTCCGTTGAAGAAGAGAGATATACCTTTTGACTCTCAATGATCAATTGCAGATTTGCTCCATCCAGACCGGGATCCGCAACAAGGATATCACAATCAACCGTCCCACCAAGAGTATACTCACCTTCCGCCAGAGTATGAAATCCGGTGTCATTATTTATCTCAATACAAAACTTCATCCGCTTCTGTCCGAAAAGAGGGAAACCACATCGTTATACGAAAAACCTTAACATAATCCCGATCTATCTGAAAAGGTATTGCAGAACAAGAGGTGCGAAAATAATCATAAAGACAACAGGAAAAATCAAAAAAACAGTGGGAACAAGCAGTTTCTGGGAAGCTATCGCTCCCAATTGCTCCGCCCGCATAAAACGTTCTTCACGCATTCTTACTGCCTGATCTTTCAGAATAACAGCTATACTGGTTCCCATTTTTTCCGATTGAACAAGAGTGGTAACAAATGAGTTAAGCTCCATAATGTTAACCCGCCGGGCCAACATTTTCAACGCCTCCTCCCTGGTCATTCCAAGCTGTATATTCTTGATCATTCTATGCAGCTCAACTGCCAGGGAATATCTCTTCTTTCCAGATATTTTGATAACCTCATTGACCGCACCAAAAAAATCAAGACCCGCTTCCACAGAAAGAGATAGCATATCAATGGTATCCGGCATGCTTCTGCGAATAGCCTCCTGCCGCTTTTTCACCTTTTCATTTAACCAGATATAAGGGTAACCACCACCAATCAGCAGCGCGGCCGTTTTCATAACTCCATCCTGAAAGGAGAACATGGCAACTCCCATAAAAATAAGAGCTATAACTATCTGGAAGCCAACAAACTCCTTTTCAGAGACATCATCTTCCATTCCGGCATAAATCAGATAGAGTTTAATCCGCTGGAAATAGGACTCCAGAGGAAGCAGGCTGATAACAGGAATAGTAAGGATAATAAAAGGCTTGAACAGACGTATAAACTGTGCCCCTTCACTCATATCCTCAACAGAAAGCTCCGTCTCTGCAAGCTTGTCCTTTAAAACCGTTGTCTCCTTTTTCGGTACCAGAGCCCGGGCCAGAACCAGAAAACTGGCAAAGAATAAAGAGAATCCAAGAAACTTCATAATATCCATCAGTCACACTCCATTTTCATCCATGGTCACCCGCAAGACTTCTTCTATGCTTGTCTCACCGGTACGGCATTTTGTCAGCGCCGCCACACGCAATGTTTTCATGCCCGCTTCCACCGCAATCTTTTTCAGGGTAGAGGAGGGCGCATTATCCAAAATGGAGGGGAGAGTGGTATCATTACTTTGAAATATCTCATAAATTCCGGTACGCCCCTGATATCCCGTGCCGGAACATTTAAGACATCCTTCTCCCCGGAAAAATTCCTCATCTGCTGCTTTTACCGCCAGAGCCTTAAGAATAATATCAACATTTTCTTCCCTGATTCTGCAGTATGGACAAACCTTTCTCACCAGCCTCTGGGCAACTATGGTCAGAGGCGTGGAAGCGATAAGATAGGGGGGAATCCCCATATTCGCCAACCGGTTAATGGAACTTGGCGCATCATTGGTATGCAGCGTACTCAACACCAGATGCCCAGTCATCGCCGCTTTAAGAGCCATCTCCGCAGTCTCTTTATCGCGAATCTCACCAACCATGATAATATCAGGATCCTGGCGAAGAAAGGAGCGTAACGCGGCATTAAAATCCAGCTCGCCGGCTTCATCACAACTCACCTGGGTGATTCCTTCCAGCCGATATTCTACCGGGTCTTCAGCGGTAACGATATTAACATGCTCGGTATTCAGTGTCTGCAATATACCATAAAGGGTTGTTGTTTTTCCACTCCCGGTCGGACCGGTCACCAGAATCAATCCACTGGTCTGGGTAATGGCATGATTAAGACATTTCAGTTCCTGCTTATCAAAACCCAGATCCTCAAGATATAGGCGCCCCTTATCTTCAGGCAGAATACGCAGCACCATTTTCTCCCCATACAGTGAAGGCAGAGCTGAGACCCGAATCTCAATCTTGCGATTTCTGACCAGCTGAATACCTATCCTGCCATCCTGCGGAAGATTCTTTTCTTCAAGCCGCATCCCCGCCAGGATCTTGATTCGGTCAATCATCGCCAATCCAACCACAGATGGGCAGGAATCAAGCACCTGCATCACTCCATCCTTGCGATATCGGACACGCATCTCCAGCGCCTGCGGCTCAAAATGGATATCACTGGAATCAATAGTAACGAGATGATTTATAATATGTTTAAAAAGCTGAATCACCGTCGCTTCATTTACGATCCGTTCATATCCCGCCTGCAACGATTTCAGATGATGTACGGCGGCTACCGCCTGCTCTTTCAGCTCCTGGATATCGTCAACAGCTATTTTAACCTGGGAATCTTCCTGCCTATAATACTTTTTAATGGCACTGATAATACCCGCGGAATGGCAACAGTAACATTCTATTTTCGAGCCGGTGATATATTCATATTTCCTGAGCAGCTGCTGGTCATGAGGGACAGCCATAACCAGATGAATGCTTTTAATATCATGACGAACAGCAAAAACTCGATCCTCTAAAGCGGCGGCCAAAGGAATAAGACGGCGAAGGTGAATAACAAAATCATCCTGAAAAGAGGCAAGAGACGGGTCAAGAAAGGGCAATCCGGTAATATCTTCCAGTATCAGATTGGCATTGGTTCTGGAAACAAGCCCTTTTTCTATGGCCAGATCAGTCAACAATTCCCCCTGCCGCGGAGACAATCCCTCTACCGCAACTCCCCTTAGCTTCAGAGCGTGCCGCAACTGACTATTGAACTGACTGATTACCAATTGGTCACCCATAAACCAACCCGCAGAACTACACTTTCACATCAATAATCTTCAGCATCCAGTAGATCCCGACGACCTCACAAGAGATCATCAGTATCAAAAAGATCACTCCTGGCAATGTGGTATAGATCAGCCTGAAACTCTCGTAGTTTAGTTTATAGGTGGCATACCCAAGAGCGGGAGGAATAAGCGCCAGAATAATTGCCTGAGCCTTGCCCTCAGCGGTAAGCGTTTTAATCTTGTTACGCACCCGTGTCCTGTCATTGATTGTCTGAACAATATTTTCAAATACCTCAACCAGATTACCACCAGTCTTGCGCAGAATTTTAATAGCACTGACAAACATTTCGGTATCAGTGGTCTTCATTCTCCCTTCCAGATGAGTTAGCGCTTCCTCAATACTGCTTCCCAGTCGATACTCCCGCAGGACAAGTTCAAACTCCTGACTGACGGGAGCAGGCGCCTCCAGGCTCACCTGTTCAATAGACTGCACCAGATTCAGACCAGCCCGTAAACTACTGGCAACAATCTGCAGGGCGCTGGCAAACTGCGATTCAAATTTATTGATCCGGCGGCGCTGCATAAAGCGAACAGCCCAGCGCGGCAGCCTGAAGGCGATAAAACCAAGAATCAGCCCCAGAGCTATTCGATACAGATAACTTCTAAAAGAGTTAGTTGAAAAATTTTTTAGTTCCGCACCTTTACTGGCAAGCTCTATTGATTGTTCGCCACGAAGATACTCAAACTGAGCCTCTTCCGTCCGCCCTTTCCGGCTATATAATTCAGCCAGATTGATATGGGCGCTATAATAGTAAGGGACAAGATCTATCGCTTTTTTAAGAAAAATCTCCGCCATATCATCATTATTCAAGCCAAGGTTTGCGACACCCAACTCGTTATAGATCAAAGCTATTTTTTGTGACCGGATACGGCGCAAAGCGTCAATTGCCAGCTGATACTCTCCCTTTTTATTAAATTCCACCGCCCGGTTTAAAGCCAGCTTTATCTCGGTATCAGACAGCTTGCCAAAAACAAAGAAACCAGCAGCAGCAAAAAGAAAGGTTAGGATAAGAACAAACCGGGAGCAGTTTTTCTCACTTATGGGGAAAAACATATTCTCCATGCTCGTTGAAAGCCAGTGAATATAGGCAGTATAATCAGAAACCAGACCAGCCGTACGACTTTTTGCAAAAAGAAGAAAAATCAGCCAGCAAGCAAAAAAAACAAAGAGAGTAGCGATCAGAATATTCATATAACCTCTCCCCGCTATATATAAACTATATCCAGCAGTAACAAACCGACACCATTACAACAATAAGAGAAAAATTCCATATAGCGATAAAAGACTCAACCCCACGGAACTCCATCCTGTCAATCGTAACTATATATTCTAATGGGAGCCAATATGCAGCCTGTTGGTATTTTCAAAAAAATAGGAGAAAGCCCCTGAATAGATATCATTTTTTACTTCTACCACATTCTTAAGCATCCATAAATCAAGATCGTCACTGAAACCAAGAGATTCCTGCCCGGAAGGAACGCCCTTCATCCGATCAATCTCTATTCCATTTTTGAAGAGAACCATTGTGGGCAAGATCTTAAGCCCATACTTGTCTCCATCCTTACCATCTTGCCATTTCATACCATAAAATATAGCAAAATCGGAATAATTCCTGGCAAACACATTATATGCCCGCAGCATTTTTTGCGATGCGTCCTCGCTTTCATCATAAAACAGCACCACAGAAGTTCCTGCTGACTGAAGAACCTTTTTATCATAGTCCTTCTCGTTCAACGTAACAACAGGACTGGAACCATCCTGTTTCTGAACCATCGCACAGGAAGACAATCCAACCACCATAACAGTACAAATTAATAGAGAATATAAATGTTTCACTTTTTTTCCATAATAATCAAAAGTTTTATAAATTATCGCAATCGACCTTTTCCATAGATAGCAGCAGGAAATAGAGAATATCTGCTTCACGGATCACAATAAATACAAAATCCGGTTAAAAGATACGCTCTATTTTCCATCACTCCTCGGATCTTTCGGTATAGATTACCATACTGAGGGAGCTTCTACCGCTGCTGGCGCTTCCACTGCGGTTGGCGCGTCTACAGCAGTTGGCGCGTCCACTGCAGTTGGCGCTTCTACCGCAGTTGGCGCCTCCACTGAAGCTGGCGCGTCCACCGCAGTTGGCGCTTCTACCGCGGTTGGCGCTTCCACCGCAGCTGGCGCTTCTACCGCAGTTGGAGCATCTACAGCAGTTGGAGCGTCTGCTGCAGTTGGTATATCTACAGCAGTTGGAGCGTCTGCCGCAGTTGGTACATCTACAGCAGTTGGGGCATCTACCGCAGTTGGGGCATCTACCGCAGTTGGCGCGTCTACAGCAGTTGGTGCGTCTACAGCAGTTGGTGCGTCTATTGCAGTTGGTGCATCTACAGCAGTTGGTGCGTCTATTGCAGTTGGTGCGTCTATTGCAGTTGGTGCATCTACCGCAGTTGGCGCATCTACAGCAGTTGGAGCATCTACAGCAATTGGCGCGTCTACAGCTTCAGGTATAGGATTATTAAAACCATCTGTTCCGCCACCGGCTAAGGAATCATCCTTACTCCCTCCGGCTGCGCCAGAACTGTTACCTCCCCCGGCTGCCCCAGAACTGTTACCTGTCCCGGCTGCCCCAGAGTTCGCCTTTTTACCAGTAAGCCCTTCTTTTATCTTTAACACCGGATCAGCTATACCAACACCCCTTGGACCTTTCTTTTTAAAATTATACCCCGTTTCTATAGCCCCCTTCATGGCATCCAGTCCACCAAACAGGTCTTGAACACTCTGGCTGCCACCAATGGTTTTTCTGGCATTAAAAATAGCCTTTGCCACATCCTTCACATTCGACAATTTACCACCCTGAGCCAGATCTTTTGCTGCCTGGGTAAAAACATCCTTAGCCGCTTTTATATTTTTCAGCGATAATCCCTTTTTAATGTCAAAGGGATCTGGGAGACCTAAAAAAGTAGCAACCTTCTTGCCCACCGACATACTTTTCCCCGCTTTCGCAGCTTTATACACCTGAGCACTACCATTAACTGCAATTTCAAGAATATCAATACCGGCATTGATAACCTGCCCCGCCTCTTCTGATAGCTCACCATTATCCACTGATGTATCAACAGTAGCCTGGGCTA
>PDWI01010447.1_pt1 | contig 10669 bp, 5 predicted proteins | sample 1430891 | NCBI WGS metagenome assembly PDWI01 (sample SAMN01162508, study PRJNA174530) | Oral metagenome, whole genome shotgun sequencing project. | biome: Marine environment; feature: Marine mammal; material: Swab sample of the gingival sulcus; isolation source: swab sample of gingival sulcus... | reverse complement strand
ACGGTTAATCCTCCTGCACGTTCTGCTTTTGCTGTAAAGGATTTGCCTTTGGGAGCGTTGGTAGAAATTGAAACAATTGCTGTTAAATAGAGTACAATTAATATATAAATTAAAATTCAATTAAAATTCAATTAAAAACTATGGAAACCAATTTTAAGCGTAAGCGAAAGTGGAGGAAAAAAACGACGAAGATTATCGTCTCTTTTCTCTATGCTTTTGATGTTTTTTGTTTTATCCTTTGTTGGGTGCGACTTATTTGATAAAGGTGGTGGTGGTATTGATAATTCGGGTGAACCTGCCGATGGAAATAAACCAACTGTCGTAGATTCAATTCACCCTAATGTTGGTGGGATTGCTACTCCTATTCTTCTTTATGGTGAAAATTTTGGTTCAGATACGACAAAATTACATGTTGCTTTTGTTAATAGAAAGAATCGTAAGGATTCTATATGTGCTAATATTATTGGTAGTAACGGAGATATTATTTACTTCAATACTCCTAAATTAACAGATATAGATAGTTTAGATGTTATGATAACTACTGTAGACAGCAAAGGTAAAACAAGAGTGATTAACTCTGGTGTATTTAAATATAATACAGAAACTACTGTAACAACGGTTGCTGGAATTCCTTTTGTGAACCAAGAGGCTGCTTATACACAAGAGGGAAATTTGGGAAGTGCCACATTTTCTAATCCAATGTTTATTTGTGTAGATGCGGATCAAAACGTAATTGTTATAGAAAGAGTGTTTAATAAAAGTAAGCCTGAAATGGATACTGGGCTTCAACCAAGAATAAATAAAAATGGGAAAAAAGAAAATAAAAGTGGAATTATTTCTAAATTAAATGAGAAAGATAATGAAGTGATTATTCTTAAAAATGATGCAAATGCTATTAATGCACCAGCAGTTAGTCCAAATGGGAAATCAATTTATGTTCCTGATGATGGTGGGTTTAACTATTATAAAATGTTAATAAATGATGATTATAAGGTTTCTCAAAGAGGCTTCAAGAAACCATCAGGATATAATGATAAGTCTAATTGGAAATTCTGTTTTGTTACCGATCCACAAGATTTATCAAAATATGCTTCTGTTTATACATTGATGTATAATAAGGAGTTAATAGAGATAGATCCTTTAACTAATGAATCTAAACTATTGACTAATGATATTGGTACACCAGTTGGTTCTGATTCTTATTTAGCATTTAATCCAAAAGAAGATAAAGTTCTGTATGCTTCAATAACTAATACTCATTCTATTTGGAGAATTGACTTAAAAAAAGAACCTGTGAAAGCAGAACCTTATGCTGGTTTGGCATTAACAAAATCAAAAATTTCAACGAATAAAGATGGTGATTATGCTAATGGTACTTTAATACAGTCTAGATTTAATTATCCTCGTCAAATCACATTTGATAATAATGGCGTTATGTATATTGCTGATTGTGTTAATCATTGTATTCGTTCTATTAATATTGGAGACGGAACAAAAACACCTTTGGTGAAGAATGTGGTTGGGACACACGGACAACCTGGATTTAAAAATGGAGGTCCTAAACAAGCTCAATTAAATTATCCTATGGGGATTGCAAAAGCATTTGACGGTACAATTTATATAGCAGATACACGTAATTATGCTATAAGAAAACTTGTAATACAATAAATACTAAATGATAAAAAAAGAATGATATGAAAAAAATAGTATTGTTATTATTGAGTGTGTTGTTTACTATGGGTATAATGGCACAGAATAAACGTAACTCTGTTTCGGGAGTAGTCGTTGATGAAAAAGGCGAAACTTTGATTGGAGTAAGTGTGGTGATAAAAAATAATCCAGGTGTTGGTGTGAAAACTGACTTTAATGGTAATTTTAAGATTAAACTTCCAGTAGGTTCTGTACTTTCTTTTAGTTATGTGGGTTATAAAAAGCAAGAATTTCAAGTTTTGAAAGATCAAGCCAATTTGAAAATTGTGATGAAACCTGCTGATAAACTTTTGGAAGAGGTTACTGTTTTTGGACAAAGAAAGCAGAAGAAAGTGAGTATTGCAGGTGCAATTTCCAGTATTAATGTAAAAGAATTACAAACACCTGCTACTTCTATTAACAATATGTTGGGTGGTCGTGTTGCTGGTATTGTTTCTATGCAGACAAGTGGTGAGCCAGGAAAAGATCTTTCTGAATTTTGGGTACGTGGTATTGGAACTTTTGGAGTAAGTAAAGGTGCTTTGGTTTTGATAGACGGTTTAGAAGGAGATTTATCGATGATAGATCCAACTGATGTACAGTCATTTAGTGTCTTGAAAGATGCTTCTGCAACAGCCGTGTATGGGGTGCGTGGTGCTAATGGAGTAGTATTAGTAACAACTAAACGTGGTAAAGAAGGTAGATTGCAAATTACAGGACGTGCTAATTTAACATTATCTTATCTTAAACGTTTACCTAAATATTTACGTGCTTATGATTATGCTGTGTTGGCAAATCGTGCTACAATAACGACAGGAATTCCTCAAAAATATAATGATTCAGAATTAACGTTAATAAAGGCAGGTCTAGATCCTAATATATATCCAGATGTTGATTGGCAAGATGAAATATTACGAAGAGCTTCGTTAAAACAGACTTATTATTTGAATGCATCGGGTGGAGGTAGTATTGCAAAATATTTTGTATCTGCTGGATATATGAATAAAAGTGCGGCTTATAAGCAAAATCCAGATAGTAAGTTTTCTGATGGAGTAGGGGAGAAACGTTTTACTTATCGTTCTAATATTGATATTAATATGACAAGTTCAACTAAAGTCTATTTAGGTTTAGATGGAACAATAAATAAGGTAACAAGACCAGGTTTTAATAATACAGACCAATTGTGGCACTTAACAAGAGCATTGACTCCACTTATTTTTCCAACAAGATATACAACAGGAGAGTTTCCTACTTCTGGTAAAGAAAATACATATTCTCCTTATACAATGTTAAATGAGACTGGGTTTAGTAGTGAAAGTCATACACGTAATTTGGTAACATTATCTATTGCACAAGATTTAAGTTCTCTTATACAAGGATTAAATGCGAGAGTTCAAGTAGCAGCAGATTTAAAGACTTGGTTAAAGGAAAGTCGTTTGTTAACTCCTGCTATGTACACCGCTACTGGACGTCGTTCTAATGGTGATTTACAATTAAGTAAAACTATTTTTAGAAAAGATGTTAGGTATAATCGTACTACTGAAATGTGGAGAAAATATTATATGGAGTCTCAATTAAACTGGACAAGAGATTTTGGACCACATAATGTAGGAGCGTTATTGTATCACTATTTAAGTGATGAAATTTCAACAAATATTAATAATTATGATAAAACAGGGATTAACAATATTCCTTATCGCTATCAAGGTTTATCTGGTCGTTTGAATTATGGATATGATAATACTTATTTTATAGATTTGAACTTTGGATTAAATGGTTCTGAAAACTTTCCGTCTGGGCAACAGTATGGTTTCTTCCCCTCTATTGCATTAGGTTGGGTAATGACAGAATATGATATAATGAAAGATAATCTTCCTTGGCTTTCTTTCTTAAAAGTGAGAGGTTCTTATGGTACAGCAGGAAATGCACAGATTTCTGATGCACGTTTCCCATATTTAACAAAAGTTAAAAATGGAGCAGGTGTTGGAACAACATGGGGTTTTGATGATAGTGGTATTAAAATAGAACAAATGGGAGCTACTAATTTACGTTGGGAAACGGCAATCAAAACCAATATTGGATTTGACGGAAAATTATTTAAAGATAGACTTAGCTTTACGGTTGATTTCTTTAAAGATATTAGAGATGATATTTTCCAAAGAAAATTAAATGTTCCAGATGTAGCTGGATTCGTTTCAGTTCCTTTTGGAAATATCGGAAGTATGTATTCTTATGGTACAGATGGAAATATCTCTTATTATCAAAAAATATCTAAGGATATGGATTTTACCATTAGAGGAAACTATACTTACGCTGCCAATCATGTAAAACATTATGATGAGGCAAAAAATGATTACGACTATATGAATGCAACAGGTTTTCCATATGGAGTACAAAGAGGATATGTGTCGTTAGGGTTATTTAAAGATGAGAAAGATATAGCAACAAGTCCAGTTCAAACTTTTGGTAAATATCGTGTAGGAGATATCAAATACAAAGATATTAATGGAGATGGTAAAATTAACTCTAATGATAAAGTACCTTTGGCTTATAGTGATAAAGCACCTTTATTAATGTATGGTTTTGGTGGAGAGTTTAGATACAAAAACTTTACTGTATCAGCTATGTTTAGAGGAACAGGAAAAATGGATTATTTCCATATGGGTAATGTTCGTAAAAAAGGTGATGGTCGTGACTACGATTATAATGTTGGTTGGATGCCATTTTATCAAGGAGATCAAGGTAATGTTTTGGATATGTTCAAAGATGAAGATTTATATTGGTCAAAAGAGAATCCAAATCTTGATGCTGAATTTCCTAGATTATCTTATGGAAACAATGAGAATAATTCACAATTATCTACATTTTGGAAAGCAGATGGTTCATATGTACGTCTTTCTGAATTGAATTTCTCTTATAAAATGAATCAAAGAAATATTGTGAAACATTTAGGTGTAGAATCAGTTGATTTCCAATTGGTAGGAAGAAACTTGTTCTCAATAGATAAGGTTAAGTATTTTGAACCTGAACAAGCAAAATATAATGGTGGGAAATATCCTATACCAGCAGAATATTCGTTACAAATTTTTGTTCACTTCTAATTATTGAAAATTTAGATTATTATGAAAAATAAAAATATAATATTAGTTTTGGTTGTTACTCTGTTTACAGGGGTTCAATCTTGTAATTTTCTCAATGTAGATGATTACTTTTTAGATACAATGAGTGAAGATAGTATTTTTGCTAGTAAGTTAAATGCAAAAAAATATCTATTTAATGTTCCACTTGATTTTCCAGATCCAGGAAAGATTTGGGGAGGTAATTATACACCTGGCGAATTAGCTTCTGACGAGATGACGGCTAATTGGAGAACTGATGAATTCCCTGGAATGCAATTTACAGTAGGATTAATAAACTCGGAGAAGTTAAAGAGTTTAAACATTTGGGGTAAAATGTATAAGATTATTGCAAGATGTAACTATATGCTTGCTAATGTAGATGATGTACCTGATATGACAACTTCTGATAAAGTGAAATACAAAGCATATGTGCATTTTATTAGAGGATGGGCGTATTACCATTTATTACAAAATTGGGGACCTTTATATATTGTAGGTGATGAGGTTTATACAGCAGAATCTAAACCAGCAGATTTTAATAAAGGACGAGAAACGTATCATAAATCGGTAGATTATATCTGTAACGAATTTGAAATAGCAGGAAAAAGTTTACCTGAAAAGGTTACAATTCAACAATTTGGTCGTCCAACGAAAGGTGCTGCTTATGCTTTGATTGCAAGACTAAGATTACAACAAGCAAGTCCTACTTTTAATGGTAGTGGAAATATAGCTAATAAATATTTTGCTCCTTGGAAAACTGAAAAAGGAGAACACTTTATCAGCCAAAAGAAAAATGATAGTCTTTATGCAAAAGCTGCTTTTGCTTGTAAAAGGGTGATTGATATGAAGCAGTATCAAATTAATGCAATTCCTTTAACTCCAGAAGAGTTAGCGAAGTTATCGAATAAAATAATGGATTCTATTCCTAAATCGGTTAGGAGTGAATGGCCTTTGAATTTTCCTGATGGACCAAATGGGATTAATCCATATAAATCTTATAAACATATGTTTGATGGAGAGATGGTTATTCGTAACATTAAAGAGTTTATTTGGGCTGTTCCTTATTCAGGTGGAGTTACACAATATACTAGACATTCATTTCCAGTGGCTTTAGAAGGCTATGGTGGTATGTCTATTCCTCAAAGGGTGGTAGATGCTTTTTATATGAAAGATGGAAAAACTATAAAAGATGCAACATCAGAATACCCTTATAATTATTTAACTAAAGATGATTTTTCAAAAGATGAGATAAATTATTGGGGATATGTATTGCCGAGAGAAGTTTATGGTATGTACTGTAACAGAGAGGCACGTTTTTATGCAAATGTAGGTTTTTCACGTCGTAAATGGACTATGTATAGTTGTCTGTCTGATGAACCTAATACTAAAAATACAAAAGTAGAGTATGAAACACCTAATAATAATGGACGACAATCTAAAGGGAATAATATTAATCCAGAAGATTATACTTCAACTGGGTATGTACCAGTGAAATATATTAATGCTTCTGATGCTTATTTAAAAGGTTCTGTTGAGCCTAAACCTTTTGCAATTATTCGTTTGGCAGAAATTTATTTAGGATATGTAGAGGCATTAAATGAATTAGAGGGAAAATCATTTACTATAACTGGATATGACCCAACTATTAATTCAGATAGAACAGAAACTCTAACAAGGAATACTGCTGAAATGCAAAAATATTTTAATATAATACGTTTTCGTGCTGGATTACCAGGACTTAAAGTGATTCCTGCAAGAGATGAAATGTTTGAAAAATTAAAAACTGAGTATCAGATAGAGTTCTTTAATGAAAATAGACGTTATTTTGATACGAGACGTTGGGGGATTTATATAGATGATGATAATAAAGGAAGAACAGCCTGGAAAGGTATGGATATAAATGCAACAGATGTCAAAGAATATTATAATAACTATGCAGGTGCTAAACAAATAGATAACCAAAATATTAGAGATAGAAAGATAGAAGCAAAAATGTTATGGTTACCTTTGCCACATGATGAATTGATGAAAATTCCTGATATGGAACAAAATTATGGTTGGGATAAATAATAATAATTTAAGAGTATAAATTTAAAAGAATAAAATAATTATGAAATTCAGAAATAATAAAATATTGGTTCTTTTATTGGCAACATTATTTATTGTCAGTTGTGAAAAACCATATAACTTTGATAGAGAATTTTATCATAATGTAGTGTATCTGTTAAGTGATGATGACAACTTTAATCAGTACAAAAGAGCAATGGTCAATCTTGATAAAGATGAGGATGTTGTTTATTTAACAGTTGGTGTGGGTGGTTCTTTAGCCCCTAAAGAAGATATTGATGTTGAATTAAAACTCAATTATGATACGTTAAAAAGTCTTTGGGGTAAGGAAAATAAATCAACTAAAGATATAAAATATAAAGAATGGTCAAAAATTTTACCTAAAAAATATTATCGTTTTGATAAAGAAAATATGTCAGGTGATACTGCTATTAAAGCAACGATTTCTGCTGGTAAAATAAATGTTAAAATTCCTATATATGTTAAAAATCTTTCAAGTTTAAGTCCAGATTCTTTGTATATGCTTGATTTTAAGTTAATGAAAACAAGCAATAATAATATCAATAATAAAAAAGACGAAGTATTAATGCCTATTTATTGGAAAAATAATTGGAGTAATACGAAAGAACCAGAAGCATATGATTTGTATGGTGAACAAGGAGAAAATAAGAAAAATACAGCAACTAAATTACTGAAAGAAAGGGTTCTTACTAGTTCTCCGAGTTTATATCCATTGGCTAAAAATAAATTAAGAATGCCAGCAGGTATTGAAAGTATTTCTAAAAACGATAAGAAAACTGAATTAGAAATGATAAATACCAATAGTATTGTAATTGTGGTTAATGATGATAATACCATTGATTTTGAACAATATGATAAGAGTGCTGGTGTTCTTGTAGAGAAAATAGAGCCTACCAGTGTCTTTTATGATGAAAATTATAACAATACATATAAATTGGAAACTAAAATTTATGAAGGAGTTAAAACCTATTATAAGACATTTAGACTTCATTATATGTATAAAAGAGTGGGTGGGGATTATTATGATCCTGAAAATAGAAATAAGAATTGGGTTTTTTGTAAAGTTATACTTAAAAGACAGTATAATCCCAATATAGAATAATTAATTATTATTCAGTTCTCTCCAATAAATATATATATATTATTTGGAGAGAACTGAATTTTTTATTAGTAATAAATATAAAAAAAAAGATATTGTTTTTATTTTTGTTTTTAATAAAAATCACTATCTTTGCTCAAATATTAATTTTAAAATTTTATAGTTATGAAAAAGAATTTACTTTTTTCGTTGGTTGCATTGTTTTTTTGTAACCTTATGGTGTTTGCTGGTAAACCAGTAGATGTAACATCAAAGTATATGGATAACTTTACAGATCCATATAGGTATTTAAACATGTTCACAGCAGTTGGTGATACAGTAACTGAATTCAATCCTGAAGATTTGATGGGAGAGAATGGGTCTACTAATATCACTGTGAATGGAGAGCAAGTGTCTGTACCACGTTTTCATCGTTTAGCTGAACCTTGGAAATTAGCGGGTGAAATTGCTGTTGGAGAAGGAACTGCTCCAGGTGGAGATCCTAATACTTTGGCAACAGGTTGGCATGTTGATTTACAAAAAGCAACAGAAGGAAGAAGAGATGCTAATATTAAAGGTGCATTGACTTTAACTGTTGGATGGGATGGATTTACTGAAAGTATTGAAAATGCTAAAGTGTATCAAAAATTAAAGCAAGATTTACCCGTAGGAAAGTATAAAATAACTTCTGCTTATGCACAGGATGCAAGTGGAGCAGAAAATACTTATCTTGTTGTAACAAAAGCAGAAATATTACCTGATATTGCTGATTTAGAAACAAATGCTGATGTGTTGAAATATACAAGATTAAGTGATAGTACTCATGTCGTTTTTGAATTAGAGAGTGTAACGTCAGTTACTGTGGGGCTTGTTGCGTCACTTACAGATAGACAGTGTTCCTCAATGGGAGATTTTTCAATTCAAACTTGGATTGATGGAACAGACTACTCTAAATTACAAGAGTTGTTAAATTCAGCTAATGAAATGACTGAAGAAAGTTATCCTTTGGGTAGTAAACCAGGACATTATTCGCAAGACAAATGGGATGCTTTTGTTCAAGCACGTGATGCGGCAAAAGTGATTATTGATAATATTGCTGAAGGAAATCCAACAGATCCAGAGTATAAAGATAATCATACACAAGAACAAGTCGATACCGCATTAAATAATCTAAAAACTGCTATTGAGGAATTAGATGCTTCGTTTGTAACTCCTTTCTTTTTTAGTACAACAGAAAAAGAGTGGTGGTACACAATACATGACAGAAGAAATCCTTATAAATATTGGTTGATGGCAGATGCTGAATTGGGTGGAGAATATGTTCCAAGACTTTCGTTAGAAAGTATAGAGTCTTTTGAAGGAGATGCTGACAATGAGGCTCATATGTTTAAGTTTGTGAAAACTGAAGAAAGTAATGCTTTTTATATTTATTGTAAAAAATATCCAAATTTAGCATTGTCTCTTTCATCAGAAGATGATAGTTTTGTTCAAGCAGTAGAAGGTAAAGATACTACTTGGCTTGTTGGAAAATATAAAGCAACTGGAGCACCAGAAGGATATTATAGACTTAATATAGCAGGTAGTGAATGGCAACCAAATAGTCAAGGAGATATAGTTGGTAAATGGAATGTTGGAAATGGTAGAGATCCAGGTAATGACTGGATGTTTGATAGAGTATTAGAAGAAGGAGAAACTGACTTTAAAGCAATAAAAAGAGAATATAGTAAAGTTGATACTATTTCAGGTGTAACTTTCCCTATTGGTACAATGGCTGGTCAGTTCCCACAAGAAAAATGGGATGCTTTTGTAGCAGCTAGGGCAACAGTAAAAGGGCTAATTGAAAAAGAATTGGTTAAGCCACAGCCTACGCAAGAAGAGGTAGATGCTGCTAAAGAAGCATTAATAATAGCTTATAGAGAATTAAGTAATTCAATGGTTCCACCAATGATTTTCAGCACATCAGAAAAAGAACAATTTTATGCGTTAAGAGATCAACGTGATCTTAAAAAAGATGAAGAAGGAAATTCTATTAAACCTGCAAATTACTGGTTCTATGATAATGAAGCATATCGTTTGATTATTAAGAGTGAAGAAGAAATAGAAGACGTAGAAGGTGGTTGGAATAATGAAGGATTTTATTTCAAATTTGTAAAACCAGAAGGTGAAACTACAGCATTCTTAATTTATGCTGAAAATGCTCCTGAAGCTGCTATTTATTATGACGGAGAAGATGATGAAAATTATCTAACAAATGGTGATGATGCTACAACAGATACTACATTGTTTGTTGCTAGAAGAACATTAGGTTTAGATGCTGATTATTATTCAATTGTACAAAAAACAAGACCTTATAAAGCGTTGAATAGTGATCTTGGTAATAAAGTTCTAGGCTTTTGGTGGCTTAACGTAGGTAATTCTAGTTGTTGATTTAGGTGTTTATGTAAAAGAAGGTAGAGTTCTTTCTACTGATGCTGATGCAGTATTAAATGTTTATAGTGTTAGTGGACAAAAAGTAGATGCTAAACGTCAATTAGTTGCTGGTGTTTATATTGTTACGGTTGTTGGAAAACAAGGAGCAGCTAAAGTTGTTGTAAAATAATCTATATTTATAGATTTATAATATAAGTAAAAAAGAGGTTGTCTTTTATAGGCAATCTCTTTTTTTAGTTATTAGTTTTAACGATTAGTATAATAA
>PDWI01010062.1_pt1 | contig 10669 bp, 15 predicted proteins | sample 1430891 | NCBI WGS metagenome assembly PDWI01 (sample SAMN01162508, study PRJNA174530) | Oral metagenome, whole genome shotgun sequencing project. | biome: Marine environment; feature: Marine mammal; material: Swab sample of the gingival sulcus; isolation source: swab sample of gingival sulcus... | reverse complement strand
CCAAAAGGTTGCCTTTGGGTAATTTTCCTGCATCCACCAATTCTTTGATGCGTTTTTGCTGTTTTTGCGAGATAGCAAGATTGTCTTTTGCAATTTGCAATTGCTCCTGCGCGTAGAGAATGCCTAAATAGTAAGAAGTAATGTTTAAGGCTAAGTTCTCTTTTGCCGTTTCAATGTCTAACAAATCGGCTTGTAGATCAAGTTTGTTTTTTTCAATCTGGTGTTTTTTCTGAAAACCGCTGAACAAATTTACCGATGCGCCAATTCCATAGTTAATATTGGAAGAATTTTGGGTGGTGTAGGAATTGTTTGTGTAATCGATATTTCGCCCGTAGCCGTTGCTCCAAGAGGCAGAACCGCTTACACTTGGCAATCTGTTGTACTTGGATTGTCGTAAGGTGTTTTCGCTGGCACGTAGGTTGTTCTGATTGCGCAGCAAATTCAAATTGTTCTCATAGGCGTAGTCGATACAGTCTTTTAATGACCATTTTTTTGTTTTGTTTTGTGCCAATGTGGCTGTAGTAATAAATGAAAAGAATATACAGAACGCGTAATAGTAGAATTGTTTTATCATTTTCAATTAATTTATTTGGTTTCTAACTTAATTCCTTCTCCCCTTACTGTAGTTATCTGTACTTTTTTATCCTTTGATAAGTATTTTCTTAACTTTGTAATAAAAACATCTAAACTTCGAGAAGAAAAGAAATCACTTTCTCCCCACAAATCACTAGTTAATTTTTCTCGAGATACAACTTGATTTTTGTTTGCTACTAAAATTTCAAGAATATTGAATTCTTTGGGAGTTAATTTGATTTTTTCTGTGTTGAGATAAAGACATTTATTTGCACTATCAAACTGATAATTTCCGATAAAGGTTACAGAAGCATTTTTGTAAGTAGATTTAGGAGTCCCTAATCTTTTTAATATAGCTTGAATCCTTGCGTGTAACTCTGGTGCAGAATATGGTTTTTTCACATATTCATCAATCCCTATTTCAAAACCTTTTAGAACGTCTTTAGTTGTAGATAATGCTGTTGCCAAAAAGATAATGCACTCATTGTTCAGTCTTCTAATTGTACTGGCCACTTCAAAACCATTCATTATGGGCATCTCAACATCTGAAATTACAATATGAGGTTTAAATTTGTGATACAAGTCCATTCCCTCTTTTCCATTTAGAGCTTGTGTTATTTCATAATCTCCTAATATAGATAGCGTTTCTGTAACAGCGAAAGCTAAATCTTCGTTGTCTTCTATGAAAAGTAGTCGTGTCATAGTGTTAGTTTTATTTTGCGTTGCAAATGTATGATTTTTTTGAAAATTATTGGGGAATACGTATAGTGAAGGTTGTACCCTTATTTTCACCTTTACTAAATAGTGTGATTTTTCCTTCGTGAGCTTCTATAACTACTTTTGCAAAGCTGAGCCCAATACCAAACCCCCGAACTCCTCCACGAAAGGGAGCTGCTCCACGATTAAATTTGTCGAAAATATGTTTTTGATATTTGGGAGCAATGCCTAATCCATTATCAGTTACTTTTACAATTAATTCTTTGCTTGTACACTCGCAGTTTATTGTGATTTTTACACTTTCCCCTGAATATTTTATAGAATTCTCAATTAAGTTGCTTAGTACCTCAGTGAATAGCTGAGCATCTATCGTTGCAGAGGGGTGCTCTAATGTAAAAATAGTATCTAAGTGTACCTCTTTTTTTCTTATATTTCTGAACTGTTCACTCGCATTGTTTATCAAGTTTTCAATATTCACCGTTTTAGTATTTATTGCAAGTCCAGACTTGTTCGCCCGAGATACTGTAAGAATTTTTTTTACTTGGTCTTGAAGATTTCCAGTTTGTCTTTCTAGTATTGCAAGAAATTTTTCTTGTTTGTCTCTGGGAAGTCTCTGACTTCCTTTTAAAGTTTCTGTGGTTATTTTTATTGTTTGGAGAGGTGTTGCCATATTATGAATTACCGCTTCCGTATGGTCTTTTTGAAATTGCCTTAGTTTCCTTTCTCTTAAATAACTACTATACTGCCACCACAATCCCATTGCAACGAGAAGTATTAGTAATATTGAGAGTGAAATTATTATTATTATTATTTGGTGAAAAATTGTCCAATTCGGTTTTAAAAGGTAAAGTTGCAGAACCTCAGATTTATCTACTCGTAAAGGAATACTTTCTACTTTAAGTGCTGAAGACCATTCTTTTTTTGTTTCAGAAGCTGTGCTTTCAAGGATAATATTGTCCTTTGGATTCGTTCTATTGATTACAAATTCAGTATATATGTTGCGTTTTTTTAGTTCCTCTTTTAATATTTTACTTATGTTGGCAACCTTAATAGGACAGCCGTAAAAATATAAAGCCTCTAGAATCATAATGTTTACAGGATATGAAGAAATTTCTAGATTGTCGTATTTAAAAACGAATTGTTTATTTGAATTAATTTCCACTTGTCGTTTTTTTTCTCTAAAATCAGTTTCTTGTTGTGTGGAGTATATAAATGCCTGTCTGACCTCTTTTGTCAAATTACTTCGAGAAAGTTGAAAAGTTTTATATACCCATATTCCTTGTAATATGAAGATTGTTGATAGAATAAATACAGAACACCATTTTATATATTTTGTGAAGAAGCTCATAAGAATAGTAAAAATTTGCGCAAATTTATGTAATAAATGTATTATTAACAAATTTATTTGTTAACATTCTTCTGGTTGTATCATTCTGATTATGAGTTGTTTGCCTTTTGACTGCTAAAGGTTGCGTTAAGAAGGTTAAAGGTTGCGTTAAGAAGAGAGTGAATAGAGAGTTGTTAGGTTATATAACATCTGATTAACTAAAATCATTTAAAACTTCCCCTATGTTTGCAATGTGAAAATCAATTAAATGGAGTTGTCAATCAAAAAAATAAAAACAATGAGGACTTTAAAACTAAAAGATTATTTATTAAAGGGTGTCCAAGAGCTAGATGTTCAAGAGAAGAAAAAAATTCAAGGAGGGAAATCTTGGGTATGGGATCCAAAATCGGGAGAATGGTCTCAAAAAGATTCTTAGTAGTGTTATTCTTTATTGTTGAAAGAATGTTTTTTCCTTTTGATTGAAAAATAAAATAGTCGGAAGCTGAAAAAACAAAAAAAATAATGAAAAGAAAGTTAAGAAAGGGTGTTGAAGATGCTGCAAAATCTTCTGGCATATTTCCCTCGTTGATTGAGTAGAATTAATAAATTAGTAAGTGTAATGAAGCAGATATTTCCTAAAGAAATTATAGAAAACAGTTATGAGGTGCATCATGCAGAGCACAGTAAAAGAAGTAGTGTTATTTATTTGATAATAACTTTGGCATTGCTGATAGCAGTTGCTTTGCTGCCTTTTATTGAGGTTACGATTTATAATACATCAAGGGGCATTATAAAGTCTGAAAAAGAGCGAATGAAGCTACAAACAATACAAAGTGGACGAGTTGTGTATCAGAATATGCACAATAATATGCAGGTGCAAAAAGGAGATACTTTGTTAGTTATTCAAAATCAAGCTCTACAAGATAAAGAAGAGTACACACAAAATGAACTAAGTGATTTGGTTGCCTTTGCAAACGATTTGAGGATACTCTTGGGAAAGCGTAGGGGGCGGTTGTCTACTCCTCAATATATACAGGAGCAGTTGTTTTATCAGGAAAAGAGTCGGGAAATGAAGGTGAGACACGATAAGGCTAAAGCAGATTATGAACGAGACTTTAAGCTCTACAAGAGAAGTGTAATTGCTAAAATGGAGTTAGAGAATAGGAAACTAGAGTATCAAGTGGCTTCAAGTAACATGGGGCAAATTGAGAAAGAACAACGAGCAAAATGGCAAAGTCAATTGGTTCACTATGAAAAACAAATAAGAGAAATGCGAGCAACACTTTCTCAACTAACGGAGAATAAAGATTTGTCAGTCCTTACAGCACCGGAGAGTGGAACATTACTCGAAGTGTTAGGGATTAGTAAAGGTAGTTTTGTGAATTCGAGTATGCAGTTAGCTGTATTATCGCCTCGTACAGATTTATTGGTTGAATGTTATTTAAATCCTTCAGATATAGGTTTGTTAAAAGATGGGAATAAGGTTAATTTTCAGGTTGATGCTTTTAATTATAATCAGTGGGGATTGGCAACAGGAGAAGTTGCAAGTATTGCAAACGATGTTCAACTCAATAACGGGATGCCAGTGTTTAAGGTTCAATGTTCTCTTAACCAAAGGGGGTTGACTTTGAAAAATGGTTTCGAAGGAAGATTGAAAAAAGGAATGACCTTAACAGCTCGGTTTGAGCTTACCAAAAGGACTCTTTTTGAACTACTTTATGATGAAGTGGATGATTGGTTGAATCCAGGGACACTTGGTGATAATAGATCTTAAGTAAGAATCAAGTTTAATAGTAAAAAAACGGAGGTAAGAGATGCAAACATTGAAACAGTTAGAACGCTTACAGCGCTTACACGAGTTAATTTCTGTCGAAAAAACGGGAACACCTTGTCAATTATCAGAAAGGTTTGGTATAAGTAAGAGAAGTTTGTTTTTATTGGTAGAACAGTTGCGCGATATGAGAGCAGAGATTTTATATAGTCGCTCACGTAATACCTATTACTACGAAAATGATTTTCAATTACAAGTTAGCATTTCAGTCCAAACCATTACGGCAGGTGATGCTGTAAGTGTATTCGGAGGAAGTTATTTTATATCTGAAAGTAAGATAAGTACGGGGCTTGCAGTATAAGTGAGAGAAAATGTTTTATAATAAATAATAGTAAAAAAATTAAAAAATTATGAAGAGTTTAAACAATTTAGGAGTGTCCGAGATGGATACAAGAGAACAGAGAGTACTAAGTGGAGGAGTAAGTCGAGAGGACCTTTATTATCCCATAGGATCTGATAACGAGTGGTTGCCGCAATTGCCTACGCCTCCAGTTTCTCCAATTCCTCCCAAAACTATTCCGGTATTACCGATACCACCAGTGTCACCTGTTTTATGGTAAAAGTGTATTAAGAGTCAGAAAATGAAAAAAATAAAAAAATGAAAAAAATGAAAAATTATGGTGCTTCTGAGATAAGCATTGAAGATCAGGAAAAAGTTACAGGAGGTTTTAACAAGGACAAGACAGAGAGAGACATTGTTAACGGAGGAGGTTGCATTTTGTTTCCGAAGAATACCTTGGTAGAGTTGGATTTAGAAGAAAAAAGGCATTTTGAAGGTGGTGTAATGATGAACCCTGATGGAACAACTTGTACTGATGTTAACCTGCCAGATTTTCGTAAAATATTAACGGGAAAATGGGAAATACCTCCAATATTGATTGGAGGAGAAGAACTTCTTTAGGGATAACATTTTGAAAAAAAAGGTTTACAGGAATAAAAGCCAGAATATATAAAGATGGTAGAGTCACTCGCTTAATAGAGTATTAAACCGATAAAGTTAAATAATCAGAATGTTAAAGTAGAAGAATTTGAAAGTTTCAGGTGTTTGATAAAAATCAAACAAATATTATAAAAGTTAAATAATAAAAATAGAAAATTATGAAGAGTTTAAACAGTTTAGGAGTGTCCGAGATGGATACAAGAGAACAGAGAGTACTAAGTGGAGGGGCAAGTTATGTAGATCCTACCCTTCAAAAGGATTTGGATGGGGATGTATTGCTTCCTAAGGATAGATCTAGAGTTCCAATAATTGATTTTGATGACCCAACTGGTCCGCTTTCTCCATTATTGTGGTAATTGAGATGTTTAATTTGAAAATAAAAGAAATGAAAAATTTAAAAAAGCATGATGCTGTTGAAATGAGCATCGAAGAACAAAGAGTAATTGATGGCGGTGTAGCACCAGATGAAAAAGGTCGAGGTTGTACGGAACGACTTAAGGGAATTTTTGAAGATATCATAAACAAAGGAGGTAGTCCTGGACCGTATAATCCCTCTCCGGATGAGTTTCTGTTTTTTTAATTCAGAAGTAGTATTGATATAGGGTTTGCTCTGGCATAGTATGATGAAAAGTTGTAATTGAAAAAATAGAAGCCAAACAAAAATAGAATATTGGTAAGGTCACTCACTTAAAGAGTATTCAACAAGGAATGCTGAGTAGTCAAAATATACAAGAGCAATGAAATTATAGAAATAAAAAAGATTATTTTATTTAACTCCTATTGTAGGAAGTTCTTTTGAGAACTGAAAAAAATTAAGTATTAACAATTAAAAACAAAAAAAACAATGAAAAGATTAGAAAATTACGGAGTTGTAAGTTTAGAAGCGCAAGAGGCAAGAGAATTAAATGGTGGAGTTGTACCTCTTATTATTATAGGTGGAGCATATCTTCTTTATAAAGCGGGAGAAGCTGTAGTTGACGGGCTTAAGGGAGCGTATGAACAGGGATATGATGAAGGAATGAAAAATTGTAACTAGTAATAATTAGATTTATGAAAAAATTGAATAATTTAGGTGTTTTGGAATTAAACACTAGAGAGAAGAAGCAACTTGACGGAGGAGTGATGGTAGATAAAGATGGAAGAGGGTGTACAGAACATGGATTTCCTTTTGACCCTAGTTTTCCATCTCCCAAAGAAGGAGGTATTTGGAATACTCCTATAGGACCTTATGGACCAATATTGTTTTAATGAAAGTTGCAGATTGTTTTACCAAAAAAGAAAAAAATGAAGAAAAGAGATAAGATTTTAAGTTTAAGTAAATCAGAGATGAGAGAGGTTAACGGAGGATCATTTAAAGAAGGCATTATAGACGATATAGTAGATTTACTTGTGGATGCTTTAGGTCGTTATATAAAAAGAAAATTACCTCGAACAGGAGAGCCAATATTGTAAACTATTCAGATGTGTATAGGAGAAAAAGGTTGCTGAATTGAGGCAACTTTTTCTTTTTTGTAGAATAAATATTCAGTGCAATAAAATTGCACTGAATATTTATTTCTTTGTAAATAAAAAAAATATGGCAAAAATAACAATCAAACAACACGACATTACAGACTGTGGTGCAGCCTGTTTAGCTTCTATTTCGGCACATTACAAGTTACAACTTCCTATTGCACGTATTCGTCAGTATGCTGGTACGGATAAGAAGGGAACAAACATATTAGGAATGATAGAGGCTGCCGAGAAATTGGGTTTTGAAGCAAAAGGAGTAAGAGGGGAATGGGATAGCCTGTCTAAAATACCTAAACCTGCTGTTGCTCATGTGGTTGTAAAGAAAAAGTTACAGCATTTTGTTGTGATTTATAAGGTTACGGATACACATATTACTTTAATGGATCCGGGAGATGGAAAGATGCATAAAAAGACAAAAGAAGAGTTTTTGGAGGAATGGACAGGAGTTTTGGTTCTGTTGCTACCGAACGAAGACTTTATGACAGGTAATGAGAAAGTGTCAATAGTTAAGCGATTTTGGTTTTTGTTAAAGCCGCATAAATTTATATTGCTTCAGGCATTTATAGGGTCTCTTATTTACACTCTTTTAGGTTTCTCAACTTCTATTTACATTCAAAAAATCACAGACTTTGTTTTGGTGGGAGGAAATGTAAGGCTATTAAATCTCCTAAGTGTCATTATGGTTGTTTTGCTACTCTTGAGAGTTCTAGTTAGTGTATTTAAGGATATTTTTCTGATAAAAACAGGACAGCAAATTGATGCACGGTTGATTTTGGGGTATTACAAGCATTTGTTAAAGTTACCTCAAACTTTTTTTGATACGATGCGTGTAGGTGAGATAATTTCTAGGATTAATGATGCTGTGAAAATACGTACTTTCATAAATGAAGTGTCTTTGAGTCTTACAGTAAATGTGCTGATTTTGTTCTTTTCCTTTGGTTTAATGTTCTTTTACTATTGGAAGCTAGCTTTGATAATGTTACTTGTCATACCTTTTTACGGACTTATCTATTTTATAGTAAACAGATTGAATAGAAAAACAGAACGAACAATAATGGAGCGCTCAGCGGACTTAGAAAGTCAACTTGTTGAGTCGTTAAATTCGGTAGGAACAATTAAACGCTTTGGTTTGGAAAACTTTGCGAATATAAAGACCGAAAATCGCTTTATTAGTTTACTTAAAATAGGTTTTAAGTCTGCGTTAAACTCCATTTTCGCAGGAACATCTACTGCTATTGTGGCTCAATTATTTACAATTATTCTGTTGTGGAGTGGTTCTTATTTTGTTATAGAGAGGCAGATAACAGCGGGGGAATTGATGTCTTTTTATGCGATTATAGGTTATTTTACAGGACCTGTAGGGAGTCTTATTGGTGCGAATAAACAAATTCAAAATGCGATGATTGCTGCAGACCGTTTGTTTGAGATAATGGATTTGGAACAGGAGGAGCAAAATGAAAAGGTTGTGCTTACTAAAGAAAGAGTGGGGGACATTTCATTTAAGAATGTAGCTTTCCGTTATGGAACAAGAGTTGAGGTATTTGATGATTTTAATCTTACAATGCAAAAGGGTAAAATTACTGCTATTGTTGGTGAAAGTGGTTCAGGAAAATCAACACTTATTTCTCTCTTGCAGAATATGTATCCTATTCAGAAGGGACAAATTTCTATAGGTGATTTGGATTTGAAGTATATACAAAATGAAAGTTTGCGTAACCTTGTAAGTGTTGTGCCTCAAAAAATAGACCTTTTCGCAGGAAATGTTATTGAAAATATTGCGGTAGGGGAGTTTGCTCCTGATATGGAAAGAATGATAGAGATTTGCAAAACAATAGGAATTATGGAGTTTATAGAGAGTTTGCCGAATGGATTCAATACCTATCTCGGAGAAAATGGAGCTACTCTTTCAGGAGGACAGAAACAAAGAATAGCGATAGCTAGAGCCTTGTATAAACAGCCGGAGATTCTGGTTTTAGATGAGGCAACATCTTCTCTTGACAGTACGTCTGAAAATTATATACAGAGGACTATTTCACAGATGCGAGAGCAAGATAAAACTATTGTGCTAATTGCCCACAGATTAAGTACAGTGGTACACGCTGATTCTATTGTTGTTTTAGATAAAGGAAAAGTGTTGGAGCAAGGAAGTCATAAAGAGCTGTATGAGAAGCAAGGAGAATATTATAAGCTATGGCAACAACAGCTTCCTGAGTTTGTAGGGTAATTGGAATGTTAATTTTGTGAAAATAATCGTCTAAAATGTAAGTTTAGGCGATTTTTTTTGAAGAAATTTCTTTAGTGCAAGGAGGTTGCATTGAAGCCTTATACCTTTGTAATGTAATTAAAAATATAGCTATAGGAATTACAGTAAATTAAGTATTAATAATTAAAATTTTAGAGAAATGAAAAAGTTAGAGAATTATGGTGTAAAAAGTATTAACACAAAAGAAATGAAGAGGGTAAATGGAGGAGCTGTGGATCCTGTTACTGCTACAGTTGTTGCTATTGTTGCTATTGCGGGAGGACTTTATGCTCTTGCTCGCCAGGTTGCGTATGATAAAGGATATCATGATGCGAAAGAAGCGTGCGGGTGTCAACAGTAGTATGATATAGTGCTATTTGTTTCCTTTTTTTATTCTGTAGCATTCAGTTTATTATTCTAGTTACAGGAGAAAGAAAAAAGTTAGAGTTGTTTTGATTAGAAGAACAGCTCTGACTTTTTCTGAAAATCTTTTTTAGCATACTGGGGGTGCCTTGTTATATAATTAAATTACAGAGAAAAGGTAATTCTTTCTGTATCATGGTTGAGGGATAGACAGCGTTTTAAAGTGTAGAGTATTTATTTGTGAAATTGGGAGTTTATTGTTTGCATAAAATTTTAGAGAGTTGTTCTATGTCTTTTTCGATTGAGGAATTGTCATGCTTTTTTCAGTCTATTAAGAAGAATGATGTTTTGGAGTTAATAGATGCTTTAGAAAAAAATGGCTTTAAAACACAGATAGTGCCTGTTCTAAGTTGGAAAGAACTTTCTCAAATTCCTCTTCCTGCTGTATTGTTTGGAATATCTAATGGGCCCTATTTTATGATTCTTAGTGAGGTGAGACCTTGGTCTGTGGTTTTTACCAATCCTAAAACAGGGGAGTGTGAGAAAATATCAAAACTTAAGTTTCTCTTCTACAAAAAAATAGAAGGAATACTCTTACTTCTTCCAGAAGATTGAGATTATAAAATATTGATTGCTGTAGTTTCTTGTTTTCCAGCTTTGACTATTTGAGCGGCGTTTTTATTGTTTTAGAATATATTTTTGTTGAATTAATATTGCCAACTGTGATATTTGGTGTTTTTTTAATTTTATTATTCTTCTTTTTTCACGCCTGCTTTTACCTTTTCGTCGGGCTTTAATCCTTCCAAAATTTCTACGTTGATTCCGTCAGAAAGTCCTGTTTTTATTGCTCTTTCTTCAAATTCTTGTTTGTCACCGCCTTTTTTCAGTACATTAACGAAGACAGAATCCTCTTTGAATGTCAAATAACTTTCTTTCAACGAATAAACGCTGTCTCGTTTCTCCAAAACAATATCGGCATTGGCGCTATATCCTGCTCTAATGCTTTGCCCTTCTTTGAGTTTTACCTTTGCTTTGATGTCAAACTTCACTGCACCTCCGTCTAATGTTCCTTTCGGTGAAATTTGCTCCAAAACAGCATCGAATTTTTCATTGTTTACCGCACCAATCGTAAGTTCTACCGGCATATCAATATAAAGTTTGGCA
>PDWI01010061.1_pt1 | contig 10669 bp, 4 predicted proteins | sample 1430891 | NCBI WGS metagenome assembly PDWI01 (sample SAMN01162508, study PRJNA174530) | Oral metagenome, whole genome shotgun sequencing project. | biome: Marine environment; feature: Marine mammal; material: Swab sample of the gingival sulcus; isolation source: swab sample of gingival sulcus... | reverse complement strand
TAATGTTCCCTGAGTTCCTTCAATAATATCATTACCTAAAATGCCATCTTTGGGATTGGTTACACTAATAGTTTCGCCTTTATTACCGGTATTGGCATCATCGTTGGCATAAACATTATTGATATTGTTGCTTGGCAATACGGTTACAGTGGCTACGGCTGTGTCTTCACCGCCATGACCATCTGAGATAGTATAGTCGAATGGTACATCGCCTGTGAAGTCAGCCTCCGGAGTGAAGACTATCTCATTATTTACCAATTTGGCTGTTCCTGCCTTGATATATGAACCCGGACTGCTTGGATTCTCTACATATACATCTTGTGGTGTATCGGTAAGTGTAACTGTTGATGTTCCACTTCCTTTAGCTGTTACGTTTGTTACTGTCAAATTATCGCCGTCGGGGTCTGAATCGTTTGCCAATACAGGAACAGTAGCGGTTTGATTTTGCTCAATAGTATAGGTGTCGTTTTGGGCAATCGGCGGATTGTTATTGATTGCATCGGGATTGGGAATAACTTTTATGGATAAAGTAGCATCGTCGGTATAATTAGGAGTATTTTGTCCGGTATAGTCAAATGGTACATCGCCTATAAAGGTTGAATTTGGTGTGAAGGTATAAGTACCATCAGCGTTTAACTTCATACTTCCTGCAGGTTTCCAGGCTCCTGACTTATCCTTACCATAAACATCAGTAGCAGTGCCGACAGGCAAGTCTTGTGCGTTGCCTGAAGCATCGTAGTACTTAGCTGACACAGAATAAACACCATAGTCGTTAGTCAATACATCGCCCTTAACAGCAATGCCTTGTGGAGTCTGGTTGATGTCGTTGTAGGCAATGACTATAGGTTTATTTATATCTGTAGCTTCATTGTTAGTTGGATCCGGGTCTGTATATCCGTCAGGCATAGTTACATTAACAGTGTTTTTCAAATCACCAGAGAAAGGCGAACTTACCAATACCTTTACGGTATAAGTAACTGTTCCACCGGGTTTCAATATTACAAGGTCGTCAATAGCTCCTGTTTGTTCTCCTGTTACTGCCGTAGAACTTCCGGAAGAGGCTACTGCAGTATAAGTCATTTTATCAGTTTCTATGCCTGCCGGTACTGCATCGGTAACTTTAGCATTTGGTATTGTTGCCGTTGTACTGTTATTTTTTACAATAATGGTATATATACATACATCATTTAAACGATACGTATCCTTGTTGTCTGTTTTGGTGACAGATAAATCCGCCTTAGTATCAATCGGTTCATCGCATAGAATACTACTAACCGTAACATTTACATATCTAACGACGCAATTATCCCATCTAATTGTTGCAACATATGTACCGTCATAACTGCTATTCCAATTTGCTACCTGATAAGTTCGTGTGTTAGAAACAACTTGTCCGGCAGGATTTTTCCACTCATATTTGGCACCAGAATAAAACGGTATTTCCAATGTATATGGTTTATTAACACATGGATTTACGGTAGTACTGGTAGAAAGTGCTCCTATTGTACTGACAGTAACAGACGCATTAACAAGATCACCGCAATTATCTGTTATCTTAAGAGCATATTCTTCATTAGCCTCCAAACCAGGTATAACTGTGTTATACTGTACATTCTCTATAGTAGTCCAATTATTTGTACCAGCAATAGAATAGCTCACTTTAAAAGGTGCTACTCCCGAAATGGTAAGATATGCTCGACCGGTAGTCAAAGGATTACCTTCAGCATCCTCACAAACACTACCTACAATAGAAGTAACAGAAGCTCCGACTCCGGCAGCAGTAATAGTAAGATTGGCATCGGAACCTACTTGATATTCTATATCACACGCTTGAACTATCATTTTCAGCACATAATTACCTGCCGGAAGATTGCTAAAAGTACCGGTACTATTGGTTTGGGTAGGATTTGTTTCGCCTGATTTGAATAGACGAAACTCCACATCATGACTTCCGGTATATTGATAAGTACTGTTGATAGTTCCCGTTCCTCCACAAAGCGAGGTAGCGGAAGCAGTAAAACTCTGTTTCAACAAATCATTAGTTACAACATTAAAACTACCGGTATGTGTCTGACCGCAAGAGGAATATTCTACGGTATATGTACCGGGTAGCATATTAGTCCAACCCCAATACCGCTCATCAACAAATTCCCCCGCTATTCCTACATTGGAAGGTCCGGAAGTTATTTTAACAACTGCATTTTGTCTGTCGGGCAAATATCCGCTTATTTCTATCAATACTTGAGTTGTACCTTCTTGAGTAAGAGGACCACCTATCTCTTCGCATCGCCACTTCAACAGTTCATATATCGATACAGTTGGTGTTCCTGCATCTTGGGGATTGTCAACAGTTCTGGTAAGACTCTTTCCACAAGCATCTGTAACTGTTACTTCATATTCTCCCGGAGTAAGACCGTCTTTCGAATAATTAGCTCTATTGGGCAATGTCTTTGTCTCTACAACTGTGCCGTCAGACTTTTTCAAAGTAACTTCTACAGGATATCTCCAAAAGTGATAATCTTTGAGAGGTGCAAGTACATACATTTTCTCATCTACTCCACAACCGCTTGTTCCGGCATCCACATGAAAATCCCTTTTTTCTCTTGAAGTATTATCAAGTTGGTAAGATGTTTTTACCCCACAAGCATTGATAGTGGTAACATGATATTTATGAGAACTACTCATTGTATATTCAAATGTCGCAGCTCCGTTTGCCAATACCACAGTTTTTAAAAGTTGTCCTGAGGCATTATCTGCTCTAATCTCTAACTTAACACCATTGGGATGTATAGCAAAAGAAGAACCGGATCCTGTAACCGAGTTCCACATATACCAAAAAGAGCCTTCTGCTTTCGTCGGATCGCTACATATAGCCGTAGTTCTAAAGTGATATGATACTTCAGGAACAGCAGGTTGCAGTACATAAGGGAAAGTTCTATAATTGTTACAAGCATCTTTTATACGTATCTGATAAGTACCAAACTCGTTAACCTCTTTACTATCTGAATCAGAATATTCGCTCAAACTGTCGTCGTATGCCGCATCATCATTCTTGATGATAGAGTACTGATAAGGAGTTGTACCGCCTGTCACATTATCTATTTTAATAGTACCGCCCGGGGTAAAATTAGAACAAACACCGGATGCAGAAATATTAGCTGCAGTAATTGGGACATAGTCATCACCTACTGTTACAGACTCTGTTTTTAGAATCTGACTATTATCTTCGCTACAAACCAATCTTACCTTATATCCACCGGGTTCAAGGTTCTTAAACTCCAACGGACTTACGGGTTGAACTTTTGCATCTACTACTGCCCCATTCTTCAAAAGTTGAACAGTAATGTTACTGCCTGGTCCGGCAGGATTGAAAGTTACAGCTATCTCACCGTCGGTTCCACACTTACGCGGAGTAGTAGTAATAGGACCAAATGTAACCGAAGTTGGATTGGGACACTGTGCGTTCGCCCTAAAGCTAAACAATGTAAGCATTAGAGTAAATAATAATAAAAGTCTTTTTGTAATCATTTTTCTTATTTTATTTAATATTAATTGATTCATATTAGCTATGGGTCAATGTCGTTCCAGTAGCCTCTAAGGCTATTATGGGGACTATTAATTCTGTTCCCGTTGCATTGTATAAGCCAATGGCAAAAGCAGCTCCGTTTTGGGTGTCTGTAATATCAACTTTAATCTTACCATTGTTTAAACACGTTTCGTGTGTAGGGGTAAGCGTAAAATTAAATTGTGCATTTGCAAAAAAAGCAAACAACAATAACAACAATGTGAATAATGTTTTTTTCATAAATTTTAAAATTAATTATTTATTTATTTTTGATTAAATCTTTTGAAATCAATTAAAAGATGTAAAAATAAGAAAAAAGGTTGCATTAAAGCAATAAACCGGTTTATTTTTTTACTTTGTCATTCAATAGAAGTACCAATAACAACAAACTATTTAAACCAAAAATTAATATGAAAAAAATTGTATTGTTTATTGTTCTTTTTACGATAGGTGTTGTCTTTGGTCAAGAGAATGACAGCATCAAAGTTGATTTAAGTACTCCGCAAAGCACCATACGAACGCATTTTTATTTTTTAGAAACGGACAATTATCATCCTGAAATAGCAGCAAAAACCATTCAAGGCTATCAAGGAGAAAGGGCTGAAGAATTAGCCATTAAACTAAAAAAGACCCTTAACGGAAGAGGTTTATATGTAGTTTTAAGGAAAATACCGAACGACCCAAATTTTACCGACACCGTTCACAAAGAAGCCATTCAAAGGTATGTTTTGTTTCCCGAACGAATGCCTCAAATTTATTTGGAAAAAGTCGGCGACAATTGGTACTATTCAAAACAAACACTATTGCAAGTTGATAAATTATACGACGAAGTATTTCCTTGGTATGCTCAAAAAATACACCAATGGCTTCCGAAATTTGGCGATAAAAGATTTTTAAGCATTCCTATTTGGAAGTTTACAGGCTTGATTTCGTTGTTAATTGCAAGTGCTTTACTATTTTTCATATTAAACAAACTCATCTATTTTATTCTAATCAAAACTCAAAAAATCATATCTAAATTTATAAACGGAGATACAACAATTATACTTAAAAAAATTGCTCGAGGCACATCACTCTTACTTGTAATAAAATTAATTAGAAGCATTGTCCCCATATTTAGTCTTAATTTCAAAATTAACGAAATTGTATTTTTCTGTATCGATTTGTTATTTATACTTTTCATAATATATATATTCCTAAGAATCGTAGATCTTTTCATGGTTTTTTATTCAGAGCATGCAAAAAAAACCGAAACAAAATTAGACGATCAATTGGTTCCTATTTTAAGACATATTCTTAAAATACTTGTTGTATTTTTCGGGTCATTAAAACTTCTTGCTTTTTTAGGCGTAGAGCCGATTAAAATTTTGGCAGGACTTTCTATCGGTGGTTTGGCTTTAGCTTTGGCATCGCAAGATACGGTTAAAAATTTCATAGGTACAATTATGATTTTTGTTGACAAGCCCTTTCAAATCGGAGATTTTATTATTGCAGGCGATGTTGAAGGAACGGTTGAAAGGGTAGGCTTTCGTTCGACACTTGTTCGTGCTCCCGATACTTCTATCTATCAAATTACCAACAGCAAATTATCCGAATTAACGGTAAAAAACAGAGGTTTGTTAAAATACAGGCGTTACAAAACAGAATTGGGCATACGTTATGATACACCGCCCGAAATGGTAGATGCATTTGTAAAAGGCGTACGACAAATTATTGAAAAACATCCCGGCACTTTGAGCAACAATTACAATGTAGAATTTACAGGCTTCGGCGACTCGGCTTTATTGATTTTACTCAACGTATATTTTGAAGACACTAATTGGGGAAATGAACAAGCGGCAAAACACACACTGCACATGGCAATTCTAAAATTTGCCAACAGCATTGGTGTAGGATTTGCATTTCCGTCAACAACAGTTATGGTGGAGCAATTCCCCAATACGGGCAATGACTTTCCAAAATATAACACAAGTCAAAAAGAGGTTGATGAAATATTAAAAGGTATTACATTTGAAAACAAATAAGAGAAAAGAGCGTACATCGTAGATTGAAAAACCAAATGTAACAGATTTAAAGAGGTGCATTCAAAAAAAATGTTACTTTAATAAATTAAATCCGAGTTTTAGGCTCGGATTTTTTATTTTACAGCAAATATTTTACTTTAAAAATTAGAAAAACGGGTAAATTCATTAAAATTTGAAACAACAAGACATAGTTATCCCTGTAAATAAATAGAACTGATTAATTTTTATGTCAAAAAAAATTTATCCTATTAACGATTTTCCGGTCATTTCGGAAGGTTGTGGCAATCCCATAATTTCTAAAAGCGTAGGTGCCACATCGGCTAAAATACCGTTATGCAAAGGTTTCGGATTATCAGTTACCCAAATGCAAGGAACAGGATTTAACGAATGAGCTGTATTTGGCGAGCCATCGGCATTTACGGCAAAATCAGCATTTCCGTGGTCGGCAATAATTATCACATCGTAACCGTTGGCTTTAGCTGCTTCAACCACTTGTTCCACACATTTATCAACAGCTTGTACCGCTTTTTCAATAGCCTCGTAAACGCCGGTATGTCCTACCATATCACCATTGGCAAAATTCAAACAAACAAAATCCGCCGATTGTGCATTTAACTCTGCCGCAATTTTATCGGCAACAATTGGAGCAGACATTTCGGGCTGTAAATCGTAGGTTGCTACCTTTGGCGATGGTACTAAAATACGATTTTCTCCGGCAAACTCACCTTCGCGACCTCCCGAAAAGAAAAATGTTACATGGGCATATTTTTCAGTTTCGGCAATTCTTATTTGTTTTTTGCCTGCCTTAGCTACCACTTCGCCTATTGTGTTTTGTACGTTATCTTTATCGTAAATAACATTTACTCCTTTAAAATTGGCATTGTAACAAGTCATTGTGTACCACTCTACATTCATGGTATTCATACCGAAATCGGATTTATCTTCTTGGGTAAATACAATGGTTAATTGGCGTAAACGGTCGGTTCTGTAGTTAAAACAAATTACCACATCTTCCTCTTCTATTACCGCTATCGGTTTTTGTGCCTCATCAACCACAGCTATCGGTTTAATAAATTCATCGGTAACTCCTTCGGCATACGACTCCTCTATCGCCTTTAATACATCGGTTGTTCTTTTTCCCTCGCCTTTGGTATATAAATCGTAAGCCAACTTAATCCTATCCCAATTGCTGTCTCTATCCATACCATAATAGCGACCGACTATTGATGCAATTTTTGCGGTATTTTTGTTCTCAATTTCATTTTTAAACTGACGTACAAAATCCAATCCCGATTTTGGGTCGGTATCGCGTCCGTCGGTTAATCCGTGAACAAATACATGATTTACTCCAAAATTTTTAGCAGCCTCACAAATAGCCAATGCATGTGAACTTAACGAGTGTACACCTCCATCGCCGATTAATCCTACAAGATGTACTTTTTTATTGTTTTCTTTGGCATAGGTAAATGCTTTTACCAACTGAGGGTTATCTTTTAATGTATTCTCTTTTATAGCATTGTTTATTTTCACCAAATCTTGATACACAATTCTTCCTGCACCAATGTTTAGGTGTCCCACTTCCGAGTTTCCCATTTGTCCGTCGGGCAACCCCACATAAGCCCCCGATGCCTGCAATTGCGAATGCGGATAATTTGCCGTTAAACTGTCGATATATGGTGTATCCGCCGAAAAGATAACGTCTGATTTTGACTTATCCCCGATTCCCCAACCATCGAGAATCATTAACATTGCTTTTTTATTTTCTTTCATAATATTTTTTTTAATTGAGGCTTTTCGCCGACACTAATTACTAATTGACTCAGAGTGCAAAGGTATTGCTTATATTTCAATAAAAAAATAATGGCTCTACTGAGATTTTTTTTATATAGTTTCTGCAAGAAAACGATAAACGAGTTTATAAAGTTAAAAGTTAAAAAGTTGAAAGTTCATAAAGTCCGCTCCCGATGGCTATCGGGAGAAGTCGGAAGTAGGTATTTGGTATTAACCGCCAACACCCAACACCTACTTTATGAACTTTATAAACTTTACAAACTTTTAACTATCAAGCCTTGTCTTTGTCGTTTTCTTGTCGGGACTAATTATCAGGCTATGAACTCTAATATTTTACCAACCGTCTTACTTCGGGTTTTACACCGGCTTGCTTAAAGTAAATAATGTAAGCCCCTTGTTTTAAATGAGAAACATCAACCTCTTTTTCATCCTCGCTAATGCTGCCGCTTTGAAGTAATTGAGCCGACAAATCAAAAATCAAATATTGTATAGGCTCCAAAATTTGCCCCTCAATTTCAACCGTAAACTTATCGGAAGTCGGATTAGGAAATACGGAAAGATTTGCAAGGTCTCCCTCTTGAGGTTCTTGAGGAATCTCGGTTACGTTTAAATGCAAGAAAATGACACTATCGCAATTGTGTACGGAAACCAAAGATTGTTCGTACACATAATCTCCGGGCAATAATAATTCATTAATATTAAACCCATTCAAATTATACATAACACCGGCAATAATGGTATCATAAATGATATTTTCATACACAGGATTTACCGTAAGATTTAATACCACTAAACTATCGCAACCATTTTCGGCAACATAAGTTAACGTATCGCTTCCTGTTTCCGACATATTAAAACCATTATCCATATAAGTTTCTCCCGAACAAATAGACTCGTTAAGTACGGACTGATAATAATCGCCTACCGTTAGGTTTAAAACCACAAGGCTATCACAACCGAACTCGGAATTTAACACCGTATCGTAAATTCCCGCTAGGCTTAAATCTTGACCGAAGAAATTGTACGAAGCACCGTTGCATATCATCAAAAATGTAGTATCTGCATCATACACCGGATTTACCGTTAAAGTTAAATCTCGAACGGTATCGCAATTTTCGGAAGAAGAGAGCGTAATTTCATGATGAAAAACACCTGAATTTTCTTGTACTCCAAGCTCAAAGCCATTGCTGTTATATGTTTCATTCTGACAAATTTCATCGGTAAGGTATTCACGATAAACATGATTAACATAAACGGTATAAACGGTTTCTTGATTTCCATTGCTTACGGTAACCGTAATTTCGTTATTGTCATCGGAAACATGAATGTTTGACTGAGCCAAATTGCTTTGAGTTACAGCAGAAATTTGAGGCGTAACTCCGCATTCAACCTCAACGGAGTAAGTATAAACATTGGGTAAAAACTCCGGAACGGCTGTACCATCAACCAATAAATTTTCAAGAAAAGTATTGTAAACCAATTCGACATCATCAATATACAAAGCATCGTTTGAGCTACCTTCTCCCGGTTTTTTATTGGTTGTAAATGAAAGCAAAATATAATAAGGATTATCGGCAGGGAATGAATAATTGAAAGGAATGGAATAACGCTGCCAAGTTTGATTTCCTCTTTTAAAATTACGCTCGGCAACAGCCACCCTATGAGCCGGAGCATTAGCATCGGAACCACTAGGGTCTCGATAGCTGTAATCATCATGAATAATTGCACTCATACGAGCCTCCTGATTCGCCGACGGACACTCAAACTTTGCCCAAAAAACCAAAGAGTCGGGTTTTGCATTCAAAGCCTGACTAAACACACTGTTTCCGGCACGAGTAATGTTATAATTTTCAGGATTTGTAGGTGTTGTACTGCCGATACGAATTTGTCCGGTGGTTAAATTTCCGTTGGCAACAATAGTAGTTCCCAAAATGCTGATTTCAGTAGCAAAAATTTTACAACTGTACGCTCCCGAAGAGCCGGGACGAACATCAGACGATTTAACATGACGGGTCGCAGTTGCCGAAGAACACCCCCAAGCGGCAAAACCCGTTAAATCACATTGAGCACTGGGAAAAGCATTCCAATACGAAGGTTCATCATCGGCACCGGAGCCGTCCCAATTTTCAAAGCCCCCATTCGGAAACTGATAAGACTGTGAGAACAGACCGTTTACCAAAAACAATCCCCATAATATTCCAAGCAAATATTTTTTCATAATCTTATTTTATTTAGACAAAATTAAAATAATTTTATCATAAACGAAATCAACTTTAAAATTAATCAAAAATATTTAAAAATCATCATCTTCAAACAAAAGTTTATTATCTGAAAAATCGGGTAAGTATTTACGGGTATCTGTTTCGTTAAGTTCCTCTACACTTTTCAGCTTTCGTTGAATGGCACGCGTTCGTTTTCCAAGCACGTCATCAAGTTGGTTCATTCCGGTTTGAATATTTTTCTGAGCTTTTTCCATAATGGTACTAAAATTACCAAACTCTTTTTTCACAGCACCAAGCACCTGCCAAACTTCGCTACTGCGTTTTTGAATTGCCAAGGTTTTAAAGCCCATTTGCAAACTGTTTAAAATGGCTGCCAAAGTGGTAGGACCGGTAACAATAATTTTGTATTTCACTTGCAACTCTTCTAATAAAGATGCTTTCCGAACCACTTCGGCATAAATTCCTTCAAAAGGTAGAAACATAATACCAAAATCGGTGGTAGCCGGAGGATCTAAATATTTCTCACTGATGTCTTTTGCCATTTTTTTGATGGTATTATCCATCAGTTTTTGAGAGGCTGCAATTTTATCGGCATCACCCAAATCATAAGCATCTTGCAATTGTTCGTAAATATCTTTGGGGAATTTTGCATCAATCGGCAACCACACTTGCGTTCCCGCGGCATCTTGTCCCGGAAGCTTAATGGCAAACTCAACCAAATCGTTACTGCTTGCTTTGGTCTTTACATTTGCCTCGTACTGTTCGGATGCAAGAATTTGGTCAAGCAACATTGACAATTGTATCTCCCCTATTCCGCCTCGCATTTTAACATTGCTAAGCACTTTTTTTAAACCGCCGACATCGGAGGCTAATGTTTTCATTTCACCCAAACCCTCTTGCACGGCTTGCAATTGTTTTCCTACGGTTTCAAACGACTGACTTAAACGCTCGTTTAATGTTTTTTGCAGTTTCTCATCTACCGTTTTCCTCATTTCATCTAACTGCTTTGAGTTATCCTCTCGTATAGCCGTTAAATGTTTTTCAATGGACAAACGCAACTCTTTTAA
>PDWI01035175.1_pt1 | contig 10672 bp, 6 predicted proteins | sample 1430891 | NCBI WGS metagenome assembly PDWI01 (sample SAMN01162508, study PRJNA174530) | Oral metagenome, whole genome shotgun sequencing project. | biome: Marine environment; feature: Marine mammal; material: Swab sample of the gingival sulcus; isolation source: swab sample of gingival sulcus... | reverse complement strand
CAAACCTCCTAGATAAAGAGGCTCTAACTATTTTCATCAACAATTTGGCACTTAATGAAAAACAGCCTACTTTTCATCAACAATTTGGCACTTAAGCCTGAAAAAGTAATATATATCATTTTGAAATTTAATATATGTTATTTTTTCAAACAAATTATAGCTAAAAAAAACAGGGTGTACCATAGGCACACCCTGCTCTATATAAAGCACTTAGGTTTATTTCCACATTTCTTCGTCAGTTGGCTCAACAATCTTTTCAGATAGAGAGGCAATACGAGAGATATTCATAAGGTGCTTATAAGTGAAGTTCTCTGAGATAGAGTTGTTACCCCATGTACCACAACCAAGCGTATTTGTTACAGCAAGACCGTTACGGATATGACCTCCAGCAGTCGTAGCACTTGGTGCATTAACCACAAGGCGAGACACTGTCAATTCAGACCCAGCTAAGATGATGTGAGCCTGGCTGTTTGAGTGGATAGCAGCAGTATGTCCGTTACCTTCGTTGTTAAGGTTCGTACGAGCAATCTCAATAGCTTCCTCGAAGTACTTATAGCTAAGCACACACATCACAGGACACATCTTTTCCTTACAGATGATGTCTTCAGAGCCAACGCCACGAGCCTCAACCATGATAACCTTAGTAGCTTCTGGAACAGAGATGCCAGCCTTCTTAGCGATATACTGAACGCTCTGACCGACAATGTCCTTAGCCAAATGTCCGTCTTCAAAGATTGCAGTACGCACCTTGTCGCCCTCTTCTTCTGTACAGAAATAAGCACCAGCACGTTCGAATGCCTCATAAACTTCTTTCTTATCATCTTCAGGATAGATGATACTTTGCTCACCTGAGCAGATGATACCATTGTCAAAGGCACGACCGAAGACAATCTTTGGAGCTACAATATCATGGTCTACATTGCGGTCGATGATAACCTGAACGTTACCAGCACCAACACCGAATGAAGGCTTACCAGAAGAGTAAGCAGAGCGTACCATGTCCATACCACCTGTAGCTACGACAACGTCAACGGCTGCCATAAGCTCCTGAGTCTTAGCTATACTTGGTTCTTCGATGATCTGAACCATATCGTCTGGCACACCGAATGGAGCAATCGCTTCCTTGATTAACTTAACCGCGTGAGTTGAGCACTTCTTAGAACGAGGGTGTGGCGCAATGATAATCGCGTTACAAGTCTTAAGAGCAAAAAGGATATTACTCATCGGCGTTACGATAGGGTTAGTCGTTGGTGTGATACCAGCTACTACACCGATAGGTTTAGCCACCTCGATAAGTCCTGTCATCTCGTCAATGCTAATGATACCTACAGACTTCTTATCACGAAGGTTGTACCAAATACCACGGCTCTTACCACGGTTCTTAGCAACCTTATCTTCGTAGACACCCATGCCTGTTTCGTCAACGGCCTCACGAGCGAGCATCTCTGCGTTGTCGTGGATAACCTTTGCCGCAGCACGGCAGATCTTATCTACATCTGCTTGGTCATTACTTGCTTGGTAACGGATTTGAGCCTTTCTGGCTCTTTCAATCATTTCTTTTACTTCCATAGTTTTATATAATATTGAAAATTAAGTTTTACGTTCTGTTTTTCTTATAATATTCGGTACGTTTCGACAAGCTCAACGACCGAATATCATATTAGTAGAGCGAATTGTAGATGCCTTCGATTTCGTCAACGGTAAGTTCAACGAAGTTATTCGCAAGTAGACGCTGTTGCTTAACCACGAGCAATCATGCGACCAAGTAAGTCGTCCATCGCCTCATAAACATTAGCAAGTTCGCAGCCAAGCAGACGAGCAAGTTCCTCTTCTAATTCAAGGATTGCACCATCTGACTTCTTCTTACGATAAGCCTTGAAGACTGCAGTAAAAAATTGATAGTTTGCCTCGCCATGTGGCACGTGATAGTTACCCCCCAAAGGATAAGATAGGGCATGTACAGCTCCAACACCTGCATTACCAAAGGCGATACCAGCCATATTAGCAGCAGTAAGCATATCACTGGCATAGTCATGACGTTTCTCTGGATCATCTGCAATAATCTTGAAGACATCAAGAATCATCTGCATAGCCTTAAGACTAAATACCTTAGTATAAGGATTTGCCTTTGGCGATACATAAGCCTCTACAGCATGAATCAGGGCATCAATAGAAGCGGCAGCATAGAAGCGGAAAGGTAAGCCCTTAAGTAATTCTGGAATGATAACCGCATCATCGGCAAGAATAGCATCATCGGCCAAACCCATCTTAGTATGGCGGCTCTTAATCTCTGCAATAGAGATATTTGTAACCTCACTACCAGTACCACATGTCGTTGGGATAATGACTAATTCCTTTTCCTTAATAAGAGGAATCTTCTTATCAAAAGCATCAAGGACATTATCTAAGTCTTTTAGGACAAAAAGCTTAGAAATATCAATGACCGTACCACCACCGATTGCAATGACACGCTTGAAAGGTTTGGTTTTGACATCTGCAAGGATTTGGTTCATCATCTCATCTGATGGCTCACCAAAGCCATACTTCTCCTGCATAATGAAGTTACAGTCAAGGTTACAAGACTTCATAAATGGCTCATAGAGGAACTCATTCGTCAGCACGAGGTCATCGGCACAGAGCTTAAATTCTTTCGCAAAGCTCGCAAAGTCAGCGAACTCATGAACGTTTGTTTTTAGCTTAAACAATTGCATTTGTTTACTTCTATTAAATCAATAATATCCTTATAAGCTATGGACTTAGGGTCTTTAGTTTATAAGATTTTGGCTCATCATCAAGAGCTTCGTGAATTGCCTTATTAGACAATCCCCTAACTTCCATTGCAAAGATAACAATAATTTAGAGAAAAAAATATCTAATAAGATGTCTTAATATCTATTTTAGAGAAATTTTAAGAAATAAGATAAAAACAAGGTGGGTTCTCCTTTCCCAAGGAAAACCCACCTATTCGATTTATCACTTAAACGGTTTACTATTTATGGATTAAGTACTAATTGAAATACAAAGCACTCATTTCTCTTACAAAGGTATCATATATTAAAAGCACATACAATACCTATATATATGTAATTATTACCTTTTTATTGCCATTTAATACCTAATATATTGTAGTAAACCTTAAGTCATTTGCTACAAACCTGCTAGAATACGCTTGTTATTAACATCTACAGCATAAACATAAGGCTTAGCATCAGGATTCCCTCCTCTATTACGGATAAAGTCCTTAACGACAGCACAAGTCGCCTTAGAAGTATCTGAAGCCTTATAACCATCTCCTACATAAAGGAGCTTAGCACCTGAAGTGCCATAAGGTTTATCCCAAACTTCATAGGCAACAACATTCTGCCAACCTTCGATGATTAGATCTTTACCACTCCAATAAGCTCTGCGTCCTTTAACAACGTGCTTATCATCCTTAAAGAACTTCCACGTACGGTCTGTAATATACTCTATAGGGACATCGAGCTTAGGTAAGCCAAGTCCCTTAATCATCTGCTTGATCTCATCGACACGGCTCTTAGGAATATTGATATAAGCCTTACTATAGTCATCGATCTCTGTTCTTGGCATCTCACGAAGGAAGCCCCACTTAACAAAGAAGTCAGTCAAGTCATAGCCAGCAGCCTTAGAAGCAATATAGGCAAAGTCTGTCTGATAAACACCCTGATGGTCACCATTTGGCTTAGTTCCAAGATATTTATCTCCCAACTTACGTGCTTGTTCATAAACCTCTGGATAGAAGCCTCCCTTATCACTTTGCTGATCAGGAGTCATACCCTTGACATTACCAAAGTAAAGTTGCAACTGCCAGAAAGGAACGAGCTGACAGAACACATCCTTCAACAATCCTGGTTTAGCAGCACCACCATCTTTATACTTAGCAGGAAGCTTACTAACCTCTTTAACGGGGTCAATACTTAGAATAGACAATGGAAGCTCATGCGTCAGCAAACTATTCCAAGCCTTAGTATAACGGTTATTACCCCAAAGGACATCTTCAACTTGTAGACGAGAGCTTTGCTTAAAGACAGATTTCTTGACATACTGAGACATAATATTATTCGTAACCTCAGTCATACCAATCCACTTAACACCCGGACGAGTCTGGTTCATATGCCCAATCTCGTGGGCAGGTCCCCATACAGAGCCACGAGGTCCAAAGTTATTGGGGTCTAAAATCCCTGCATTAGTTCCATAGCTATAAGCAGTATGTCCCCAAGTTGCGTACATATAGCCGTGGTAAGCAACATTACAATACATATGATTCTTGAAAACCTTATTGTACTTAAATAGCCCTAGAAGCTCCATCTCGCTTTTGACAATCTTATCCCAAGAGTCTATAAGTTTCTTACCGTCATAGGTTACATCCTTGAAGACTTGAGTAGGGAAAGTAAGGTGAGCATACTTACCGATGACGTCAAAGTTCTCATCAACAGCCTTATCAAGCAGTTCTTTCCATCGTCCTTCGTGTTTAGGATTCTGGGAATCAAAGTAGCCATTGACTTTAGCTCCAACAAAGTGGAACTTGATAGGCTTTGCAGCCGCAGCCTCTCTAAGACTATCAAAGTAATAGTTCACATAGATTAAACCTTTCTTCTCAATCTTAATCTGGTTAAAGCCTTTATGCAGAGAATAGCTCTGACCACCATAACCATAACCTTCTTTCTCGTTACTCTTATCAGCATTAGGGTACAGCCCCTGAACCTGTATACCTAAACGATCAAATCCGTAAGTGTCGCCAACGAAGACAATCAATCTCTGTCCCTTTTCAACTAAAAGCCCTGTAGGGTTCTCACGGAAAGAATAGGCATTTGTCCTATTACTATTGCCCTGAAGAGCAGCATTTGGATAAGCCTTAAACTCTGCAATGCGGAACTCTTTCTCATATACATTATTATATAATTCAAGAGCAAGTTGCCTGAAGATAGGATCTTTACATGCTTTAATCTCGTCCATAGTTATACCATCCTTCAGACGTGTTGCCATTTCATCTTTGAAGAGAGTTTCTACCTTAAACTGATTTGCATTCTTCTGATAGAACTCCATCTCTGCACAAGCGGCAAAGCCATTCTTCCCTGATAGAACCTTAAAACGAACATACTTTGCCTTGATAGGCTTATCAAAGAATATCTTACGTGCATTCCCAGAGCCATTAAAGTCATAGGTGTCAACCTTCTTATAGGTGCTACCATCATCCGAGATTAAAAGATCAACCTTCTCAAAGTTACCATTTTCATTACCACTACGTGGAACGTACTGAAGGTAATCTATTGTCTCAACCTTCTCAAAATTATAAGTTAGCAGAACGGGGAATCTTGTTTGCTGACTGCTCCAAGGAGAGTGATAAATTGTAGATCTAATACCGTCATAAGAGTTCTTAATAACATCAGATCCCTCGTGTTGATTCGCATTCGCTCCAACAATTTTAATCTTAGTATCTGCATATTCATCAGGCTTATCCTCTACAGGTTCAGGCTTAAAAGCCTCTTGAATAAGTCGATACTCAGCAATTTTAGGGTTTGCTCCATCTTGGACATTGTCCTCAATAAAGCGAATAAGGACTCCTCTCTGGACAATGTTGTCATACTCTCGAACCTGATAAGAAAAAGGCTTATCAAAAGGTCCATTCTCTTTCTCTCCAAGAGGAATAGGATCAAGCCAGTCTGGCAACTCTTCAATCTTAGTTTCCTTATTATCTTTATCAAGAAGATAATATTCTTCCTTATAACTAAGATTTGTAATCAGGGTAAATTCGATTGAAGCTCCTGAAGATTTTACCTTTTGCAATAAGGTCAGTTTAAGGTCAGAGCCATTAGGAGCTTTCAGCTTAAGCAAAGAGCCTAAGCCCATCTGTACAATACCAACATGCCCCTTCCCAGCACTTCCAAAGTCAAGTACGACCTCACCTGTACGAGGAGTTTTAATATTATTCTTTTCTGCAATCTTTAGCTGAATGCTATTTCCAGACTTAGTTAGATCCTTCTTAGACAATGAGAATGTCTTAACGTCCTCTCTATCCTCTGAACAACTCATAAAAGAGAGATTCAAAGATAAGCAACAGAGAAGATAAAATAACAATTTCTTTTTCATCTATTTACATTTTTCTTTGAGTTAATAAAAAGATGGCGTATTAAGGCAAATTATCCTAACACGCCATCTTCTGCTTGTTTATTTAATCAGTAAAGACTACTGAAATAAATTTGGATAATGTTCATTCCAGAAAGTCTTGTTTGCAGAAGCATCTGGACCAGACTTAACATCTTTCTTAGTATCTGCAAATGCTTGGTCAAACACTTGATACATTGTCAACTCTGCCATATTCCACCATTCACCACCAGCAAGATTCGAACCATCACGACATTCTGTTGGGAAGAAGCGAAGATACTTATATTCACCTGTTAGATTAACAGTATTAGTTCCAGGAATCATTCTATTGGCATTCTCATCATTTGTTATATCAAAGGTAATTTCACCCTTTTCTGTCCAATCAGACATCGGAGTATCAATAGTCTTCTCTGAATCTGTAACAAAAATCTTAGCCTTCTTAATATCGTGTCCATGATTATTATGGTTACGTCCCACATAATCAATTGTAATTGTCTGAATAGCTTTGTCAAGCTTAAACTGAACGAAGTGAGTTGTCTTAACAGCTCCATGCCAATCCGTATGGAAATAATCTCCATTATTACCATTGACAAGATTAGCTATTGGACCTTCTGATCCCTCCTGTGCATTAGTAGAAACCATAGATGCTGTCAAAGGCACCTTATTCTTGATCAAGAACTCCTCAGATGTTGCAGTTTTCGTTAAGACATCATTTGTTGCCACACCAGTAGGACCGTAAGTTGTAACTGTGAAGTTATACTCCCCAGCAGACTTAAATGTTGGCTCAATCTTAACACTCTCGACAGTATTATCCGTAAACTCACGAGTCATATCCATATCAAAGAAAGGATCATGATAAGTAACGACAATCTTAGAATAGTTCAACTCCTCACTTCTCTTGATTGATTGTTATCTCAACCTCAGTTGTTTCCTCTGAGTTGTCCTTACTACGAAGAATAACCTTAGAAGAACGAGGCTGTTCTTTTACATTTGGCTTAACCTTGAAAGTAATAGTCTTATCCTTAAGGTCTGCAGCTCTTGCTCCTTCCGCCACTTCGATCCAAGACTTATCTGCATCAGGAATGATTACTTCATACTTATCATCGCTATTCATCTTGAATGGGACATCAAGCAACTGCCCTGAAGCAGGAACAGTAAACTCTGTCTTAGCCCCAGGAAGAACGATATAACCACGCTCTAACTGAACAAGAAGTAGCTCACGCATCACCTTATAGTTCTGAGAAGACTGTAGCTTAAGCGTACAATAGCGTTTGCTAAGGTTAGTGTTAGGTTCTAACTTAACCTTTATGTTTACAAGACCTTGTGCGTCCGCCTTAGGAGCTTCACTTGGCTGTTGATAGCTTACCCAATCCACAGTATCAGGAACAAGGACATGGTCGATGCTTAGGTTTGTCTTAACAGGGATAGTAAATTCTTTAGCATTTGCCAAGACACTTGCCTTAAGACCTACGACGATAACCTTACCATCTTTATCTTTCTTACCATCTGGGTGCAATAGATCTTCAATAGTACCACCCTTTACAATGTCAAAGACTGTCTCTACACCTAATTGCTCAACACGGATATCATATTTCTGATGACCATAAGCAATAGTAACAATTGCAATACGTGTTACGTAGTTTTCATTCAGTCCTGCTGAAATAAGGACTTTATCTCCAGACTTAGATACCTTACACCAAGGAGCATTAGACTTTGCAACCCAGTTTTCAGTCGCCACATTAGTCTTTACAGGGACTTCCTTTTCACCGCCCTTGCGTTGAAAGTAAATAGATGCAGCATCTGAATGCGACACTTTTAATTCATCCTTAGTAAACTCTCGTTCGTACTTATCCTTACAACAGGATTGACTTCCGAATAGCATTGCTCCTAAGAGCAATGCTGTTATTATTTTCTTATTCATAATCTAATTCTTTTTATTTAGATTCCTATAATTGTTCAGCTCTTGGCTGATATTGATGACGTAAGCGTCCTTTCACTTCCTTAAACTTACCAACAGTTACAGTACCATCACTATTCTTTTGCTTAAGCAGACGATACTTATAGTGGAATCTGAACTCCTTATAGTAAGTAGAAGCTCCACCACCTGCAACCTTTAGCTCATTCAATTCGAAGGCATTATCATAAATTCCTTCTGGAGTAAGCTGAACAACCTCAATCTCCTCTGAACGATAAGGCTTAATCGTTAAACGACGAGCACGAGGGTTCTCAGGCAACTGAGCTCCAACCTCAAAGATTACAGACTTTTGATTGATCTGTTCAAGAGCCTTCTTATAATCGCCATACTCCTCATCTCCAGCCAAGAAACGCACAGAGTTCTTTGTAAGAGGGAATGCCTGAATGGCATGAGTTGGACGACGAATAGAAGCAGCACCTCCAGGAGTCTCAGCAGGTGTAATCACATTTGTTGCTCCATAGTTATACATTGTATGGTCAGCAGTAGAAGCAAACAAATTCTTCCAATGTACTCTAAGAAGGACATGACTCTTCTTAGGATTAAATGGAGTTGCCATCGTCTTGTCAAACTCATAGTTTAGCATATAGATGCTATCTGGAGAAAGACGCTCCATATTCTTAATCTTGATCGGAATCAAAACCTTTGAATCTCCACAAGGGATCGTAGCCGTAAGCTTGGGCTCATCATAGCATTCCTTAGGCAGTACACGAGCATAGCGTTCCTTCTCAATATCAAAGTTTGACTTATTATACGCCTTAAAGAGGGAATCACTCTTAAGCAATGTAACCTCATAATCCTTATCAGACGGAGTACTACCACTCAAGCCGACAACAAGGTTCAATATAGCACCCTTTTCATTGCCTTCATCAGCCATATTTAGGACTTGACGGTCATAAACGCCCTCTCTATCTTGAAGAAGATTTACTTCCTTGCGGTACTGCTCTTGTTCAAAATCATAACTATTACAAGCTACAAAAGAGCTACAAATAGTTGCTAATGTTATATATTTTATATACTTCATTTTCTTATATATTTACGTTAGGACCTCTATTATCTTTCCCAACCTGGGTTCTGATCCATCTTAGGCACTTTAAGGAGTGCATTGTGTGATAGAGGAAGGAATATCATCCTTGGCTTAGAGATACGATCACGAACATTCTGTTCATTGATCTGAACGATACTAAAGAAGCCTCCATTACCATTATCATCAGTTCTCTCAGCCTCAACATTAAGACCTCTCCAGTTTTCACTATTAGCGTCATCTAAGAAAGTACCCCAACGGCGAGTATCGAAGTAACGGTAACCTTCATTGAATAGCTCAACCTGACGCTCGTTACGAACAACCTTTTCAAACTCATCTGCATCAGCAAGGACTATATCACTAACAGTAGGAAGACCTGCACGATAGCGTATACCACTGATATGTCTTCTAAGCTCATTAACATCACGGCTAACAGTTACATCTGTTAAATCACCTAAAGCATCATAAGTCTGAACTGTCTGGCTACCCTGAATTCTGTTAAGAGCCTCTAAGTACTCAAGCAAGACTTCAGCATAACGAATAATAGGATAAGGCTTACTAATCACCTGAGCTCCGTTAGCATCTGTTTGGAAAGAGTCATCTTGGTGAATATACTTAACAGGCACATAACCAGAGATACAGTAGTCATTAGGGTTGTTACCTGCACCAGCCTTACCAGCTTGGTCGTCATCCTTAGAATACCAGAACTGCTTGTTGGTATACTCAGGCTTTGATGCCGCAGAGTTCATCTCCCAATAACGTCCGGGGAAACCAATAGAAGCATAAAAACGAGCCGAACGATCTAAGTACATCTTAGACACTCCTTGCTTAAGTACATAAGAGCCATAAGTCTTAGACTGTTCTGTCTTATCAGCAGGGTCTCCAACATAAGTTGTAGATTCGTGAATAGACTTACCATCATTCATAAGGAAGCAGTCTACCACACGCTGAGGAACAGACATACCGCCCCAACCCTTGTATTTTACAGGGAATGAGTGTTTCGTATAACCTGTTACATCTCCAGAGTTTTCCTTAGCCCATATAAACTCCTTATTAACCTTAGCCAATGACTCCCCATTGAACATATCGGCAAAAGAGTGATAAGGGTCAATGCCTCCAGCTCCATTAGGGAATGTAGCAGTCGGAACATTGTCTGCTAAAGGATAAGGATTCTTCTTATCAGCCTCTACAGTATGCAGCTCATAGTAACCCAAATCAATAACCTGCTTGATTGCAGCAGCAGCTACAGCCCAACGCTTAGGATCATAGTTCTGATTAACATAATCCTTACCATCACTCTTACGCTTCCAGTTCCCGAAGCATTTCTGAGCTGAAGGTCCGCCGTTGAACGAAGGAGAAGCTTGGAGCAAACGAAGACGACCAATCATAGCAAGAGCAGCTCCCTTAGTAGGACGCTCAAATAAGTTAAGCGTCTGCTGTTGAGGTGTAACTAAGCCTTTTAGCGACTTAGCAAACTCAGCACAGATATAGTCTATAGACTCATCAAAGGTTGCACGTTCCTTATCGTAGTAGTCAGCTGGTTTATCCGTTGG
>PDWI01010058.1_pt1 | contig 10672 bp, 9 predicted proteins | sample 1430891 | NCBI WGS metagenome assembly PDWI01 (sample SAMN01162508, study PRJNA174530) | Oral metagenome, whole genome shotgun sequencing project. | biome: Marine environment; feature: Marine mammal; material: Swab sample of the gingival sulcus; isolation source: swab sample of gingival sulcus... | reverse complement strand
CGTTTTCATTTCGTAGAGCCAAGTGGAAATGAATTTGCTGTTTGGTCAGATAAATAATAAGTATAACAAGTCGTTTCACCGGACTCGTTATACTCGCCGATGAACTTTGCGTTATCCTCGGGGATTATGTCTTTGTCTTCGAGCAAAAATTACAAAGGGTCATGACTAGCAGAGAGGGTTTTCTCTGAGGATTTTGAGTATCAATTTATAAGTATCTTCTTTCCGATGATTAAACCTGAGTTCACATTCTTTCAAATGGAAATAAAAGGCGTGTTTTTGTAGTCCTCTGAAGCGAACCAGACGGTTTTTTGCGTATGCCCAAAAGCTTTCTATACCATTGATATGAGAATGCTTGTTGGCAAATTCGTTGTTGCCATGTTCCACCCGAAAGTGTTTTTGGTAGCCAAGGTCCACAAGTCCATCATATCCTCGCCAGCCATCAGAATGGATAATACTTTCCAAGGCTATCCTGCCCCTGATAATGTGCTGGAGAGTAGTTTTTGAGCATCAGGTACGATCTCGGTGTATACTCGTCCCTGCCGTTTAATCAGGCCAAAAACGATTGTTTTACCACGAGCACCTCGTCCTCGGATGCCCCTGACTCGGCGTACTCCAAAATAGCTTTCATCAACTTCAACCTCCCCTCTGACAGGAGATTCCTCCTCACAGCAACGAGCGATTCTCTCTCGGAGGGCAGTAAAATATCTGTTAACCGTGTTTCTGTTAAGGCCGACGATTTTAGCGACTTGAGAGGCAATTAAATCCAAAGCAAAAAGCTTTACTATTTGCCGAATTTTAGCCTCTGAAATTTTCGAACGAGAAGAATACTTGTTTCTCCTTGTCATCACTAGCTTAATAGACCTTTTTAGGCCCCTTTGCTAGTCATAACCCAAAAAATAATTAGAACTAATCAAACAGAATCGTTGGGAGGGAATTTTGAACGCGACTACACTTGAATTATTTTTCATAGATGGCCAACCCGATGGAATGCTCACTGCCGAAGTTTTCGGGTGGACTGGCCATATTCTTGCAACACCCAGAACTCGGTTGTCTGAGGCACTCAAACGTAAAGAAAGCTCATATACTGGAGTGTATATTTTGCTCGGTGAACAGGATGAAGAACCTCTTGCATATATAGGAGAAAGCGAAAGTATTGCTACCAGAATAAAAAGCCACGATGCCCAAAAAAATTGGTGGACCAAAGCTATTTTTATAACCTCTGCAGACAATAAACTGCATAAGGCTTATGTTCAGTATCTTGAATCAAGGCTAGTTCAAGAGGGAATAACCGCAGGTAATACTAAGCTAGAGAATGGCACGAACCCATCGCTTCCGAGCCTTTCTGAAGCAGCCCAAAAAAATATGGAAGTATTTATGTCACAATTGCTCATGGTACTTCCTGCAATAAAAGTTGATTTGTTTACAAGTAAAGTCAAATCTGACAAAAAGAATGAGGAAAAGAAAAAATCTATAGTCCCTTCTTTTGAATTAACTTTGAAAAAAGAAGGGATTGTTGCTACAGCAAAACTAGAAGACGGAGAGTTTATTGTACAAAAAGGATCTATGGCCAGATCGACATATATTGGGGAGAGGAACGAAAGATCAAGTTATTGGAATCTCTGGAGCAAACTTGTAGAACAAGGGATTCTAGAGGATATTGGAAATCATAAAGTTTTTACTCAAAGCTATGCATTCTCAAGCACAAGTGCGGCGGCGTCTGTATGTACAGGCAGGCCAACCTCTGGCCCCTTTGCCTGGAAGGAGAAAAAGAGCAAAAAGACGTACCAAAAATGGGAAGAAGCAAGATTAGCAGAAGATTGAAAAATCTAAATATAACCAGTTATTTCAACGAATTCGGCATCCTCGCCGGTGGACTCTGCCTAGTAGCCTAATGCTTCGCCCATTCCATCAATACCTCGCTTAAACATAAAATAAACCTCTCCAAGGAGAAACCATGCCTCAAGTAGCAATATTTATGGGAAGTCTTTCAGATGAAGAAAAAGTCCGTCCCTGTGCGGACATTTTGACTGAACTTGGCATCGACCATGTTCTGACCGTAACCTCGGCCCACAGAACCCCGGAACGGACAGCCCGACTGGTTCAGGAACTGGAAGACCAGGGTTGTCAGGTTTTCATCTGTGCGGCAGGCTTGGCCGCTCATCTGGCCGGGGCTGTGGCCGCCAAGACCACCAAACCTGTTTTGGGCATCCCCATTGCCTGTTCTCCCCTTGGCGGCTGGGACGCCCTCTTGGCAACCGTTCAAATGCCTCCAGGATTTCCCGTAGGAACATTGGCTTTGGATAAGGTGGGCGCTAAAAATGCAGCCTGGCTGGCCGCTCAGATTCTGGCCCTCCACGACCCGGCTCTGACCCAAAAAATTACAGCCCAACGTACGGCCATGCAGGAAGCCGTTGAACAGGCCGCTCAAAGCCTCTCATAAACGCAAAAGCCCCCTGGAAAAAATTTCCAGGGGGCTTTTTTGACAGTATTACTCTTCCTTTGACGCCTATTTCTCATATCCTTCCAAAAACTTGAGAAAATCATTCTCCGGCGTCATGATAAAACGGGTATTATCCGACAATCCCTTCTTGTACGCTTCCAGACTCTTCACAAATCTGTAAAACTCCGGGTCTTTGCCCAAAGAAGCTGCATAGATTTCCGTGGCACGGGCATCGCCCTCACCTTTGAGAACCTCGGCCTTTTTCCGAGCCTCAGCCAACATGATGGAACGTTCCTTGTCTGCGCCTGTGCTGATTTTTACGCCCTGTTCCCGGCCTTCAGAACGGTATTGCTTGGCTTGCCGTTCACGTTCGGCACGCATCCGGCCAAAAATAGCCTTCTGGTTTTCCGGCGGCAGGTCGGTTCGCTTGATACGCACGTCAAGAACCAGAATCCCGTAATCCTTGAGCAAGGAATTGGCCTTGTCCGTAACCTGCGTCATAATCTCGGCACGATCACTGGAAACAATTTCCGTTAAGGTAAATCGCCCCAAAGAGACGCGAAGTTCTGCATAAATAATGTCATCAAGACGTGAACGGCCACCTTCAATATTATGAACCGTACGATAAAACAGCAACGGGTCGCTGATACGCCATCTGGAATAGTTGTCCACCACCAGATTTTTCTTGTCCTTGGTAAGAATTTCTGCTGGCGGTGCATCATACTCCAGAATGCGGTGATCAAAATAAATCACATTCTGCACAAAAGGAAGTTTGAAATGCAGGCCCGGCCCTTTATCGTCTCCCACAGGCTTTCCCAATTGCAGAACAATGGCCCGCTGGGTCTGATCCACAATATACACTGACTGAAACAGGGCCAAAACCACAGCCGCCAAAATGACCAGAACAAAAGAGGATAGTTTCTTCTCTGCCATGACCTAGTTAGCTCCTTGTATTCTGGTTGAAGTATGTTTGGCTCCAGCGGCCTTTCCCCGTGAACCGGGTTCTCCAAGGCGATCCAGCGGAAGATAGGGAACAGCCTTGTTCATGGCCTTGCTGGAAAGCACCATCTTCTGGACATTGGGACGGGACAAAATAGTTTCCATGGTCTCCAGGTAGAGACGTTTTCTGGTGATATTCTTGGCCTTTTTGTATTCACCAAGTACGGCCAAAAAACGGGAACTGTCTCCCTGTGCCTGGTTAATAACAGTCTGTTTATAGGCTTCGGCCTTATTCACAATGGAAGCCACCTCACCCCGTGTTTTAGGGATGAGACCGTTACGGTATGCCTCAGCCTCATTGATAAATCGGCTTTTGTCTTCCTTGGCGCTGGCCACGTCCTTAAAGGCATCAATAACCTGTCTGGGCGGATGCACATCCTGAAGCTGAACAGCAACAACGCTGATGCCGCTGGTGTAATGATCCAGAATACTCTGCAAAAGCCGCTTGGTCTCGGTCTGAATGGCAAACTTGCCCGTGGTCAGGGCGTTATCAATCTTATTATGGCCGATGACCTTACGCATGGCAGCCTCTGCCGCATCCTTCACGGTTTTCTGGGGCTGGCTGATGTTAAAAAGGTAATCCTGGGCATTTTTAATCTGATACTGGACGATGAACTGGACATTAACGATGTTCTCATCCCCTGTAAGCATAAGCGCTTCTTCAGGAAACACCCGGTTCTGGCTGGCAGTATGCCCCCGCTGTGCGCCGGAACGGAAGCCGATTTCCACGCGCCGAACCTTGGTAACCTTGGGCGTCTGCACAAACTCAATAGGCACGGGCAGATGATAATGCGGGCCAGGCTGGGTTGTCCGGTTATAGGCACCAAACCGCTGCACCACGCCCACCTCGTCCGGTTCCACAATATAGATGCCGCTGGCCATCCACAGAAGAATCACGACCGCAAAAATCAGTCTGGCTCCAGGAAACTTCATTTTTTTGAACTGCTTGATGGTATCGTCCAGATTGCCCAAATCCGCGGGCCGTCCTGGCTGGCGTCTCTGGTTCTGTTCCTGCAATTTTTCCCAATCCCAACTCATAACTATCTCCAGATAAAAAGATGTGTTCCGGGAATATCCCTGAACACACAAGGTTTATGGGCCATAAAAAACGGTTCCAACGCTTCTGCCCCGCCACAGGGCAACCATTTTTTGTCCCGTCAGGAATCCTTCAAATAGGCACTAAATCAACCGCTGACAAGCCCCTGTAAATGCCCCTGTTTTTGACTTTTCCCCAAGGGCCGTCTATCTCTGCCAAACATACTATCTGCGGCACGTTTCTGTGTATGGTTAAAGGTGTTTAACTCACTGACAACCCCTGTAAAAACTATAAAAAAGGTTATCCCAATGAAACCCATCAATCAATCAATTTTCAGGGCGTATGACATCCGCGGCCTTGTGGACAAAGACTTTGACGAAGAATGGGTGGAAACCCTTGGCCGGGCCTGCGGAACCTTTTTCGCGCAAAAAGGCCATAAACGGGCCGTAGTTGCCCACGACTGCCGCCATTCCTCGCCCGTATATCAGGCCCACATGGTGAAAGGCTTGCTGGATACAGGCATGGACGTAACCTTTATCAATATGGTGGCCACCCCTCTTTTCTACTATGCCATTAAAAAACTTGGGTTCCATGCAGGAGTTATGATTACGGCCAGCCATAATCCCAAGGAATTTAACGGCTTCAAGGTTTGGGAAGGGGAAAGCACCATCCACACCGAGGATATTCAGGCCATCTACTCTATCATGGCTGAGGGAAAATTTGCCACGGGCAGCGGCGTGGCCACAGAGGTTGATATTGAACCGGCCTATCTTGAAGAATTAGCCTCTCAGACACACCTAAGCCGCCCCATCAAGGTTGTTGTGGATGGGGGCAATGGAAGTGCGGGGCTTGTGTGCGCCAAGCTGCTGCGCCGCATCGGAGCTGATGTCATTCCCCTCTACTGCGAGCCGGACGGCACCTTTCCCAACCATCACCCTGACCCCACGGTTTCTGACAATGTGCAGGCTCTCAAACAAGCCGTTCTTGAACACGGAGCGGCTCTGGGCATTGGTCTTGATGGTGACGGCGACCGCATCGGGATTCTGGATGAAAAGGGAGACATGATGTACGGCGACAAGCTCTTGGCCCTCTATGCACGGGAACTTTTGAAGCGCCATCCCGGCGCAACCATCATCGGCGAGGTCAAATGCTCCCATCTTTTGTATGAGGATATTTCCCGGCATGGCGGCGTTCCCATAATGTGGAAGACCGGCCATTCCCTTATCAAGGCCAGAATGAAGGAAACCAACGCCCTGCTGGCTGGTGAGATGAGCGGCCACATGTTTTTTGCCGATCGTTATTACGGATTTGATGATGCCTTGTACGCGGCCCAGCGGCTGGTAGAAATCCTGGCCCAAAACGACCAGCCTCTCAGCCAGCTTCTTATGCCCTGGCCTGTTACCTGCAATACGCCGGAAATCCGTGTGGACTGCCCTGAAGCCATTAAGTTCGACCTTGTGCGCCGGGCGCAGGAATATTTTCGCAAGGATTTTGATATGAACGATGTGGACGGGGTTCGCCTGACCTTTAAGGATGGCTGGGCCTTGCTGCGGGCCTCCAACACCCAGCCTGTTCTGGTGCTTCGTTTTGAGGCCGAATCAGAAGAACGCCTGGCAGCAATCCGGCAGATTATTGAAACGCCCTTGCAGGAATGGCTACGCGACATGTCCCATAACTAAATGCTGACCATGTTCATCCCTAAAATTGCAAAAAACCCTCAAGACACGCCCCTGACCCGTTTTTTTCGCATCATGGGTCTTATAGGCGTGTTTGTCCTGGTGGGTGTCCTGTACTGGCACTATTACGAACGCTCTCTGGATACCATTTTAGCCAAACAGTCCATCTGGGATCAGACCCAAACCCTGAGTCCAGACCAAAAAAAAGCTGTCCAGTCCTTTGGCCGAATGATTAAAACACGCTACGGTATAGGATTAAAACTCAACATCACCAACAAACCCGTCATCCTTCCCCATCTTGACGCCAAAACCATCTTTATAGGCATCTGCCCGCCAAGGCAGGAAGTTACCATCATCTTCCCTCCTCTTGTGCGCTCTGCTCTGGGAGCGGAGTTTGAAAGGCAGCTTCAGCAAGAGCATTTTGAGCGGTATTGGAAAAATAATGACTGGCCCCGAGGACTGGGGGCCGCCCTGGCCCGTATGGGAGAACGACTGGAACATCTGGATAGCCATGAACCCGCCAGCTAGCTATCCCCATGTACTGGCCTATACAGATGGCTCGGCCCTGGGCAATCCCGGCCCCGGCGGCTGGGGTACTATCCTTGTCTATAAAGAGACTTCCAAGGAACTTTCCGGCGGCTTCTCCCGCACCACCAATAACCGCATGGAACTTATGGCTGCCATCAAGGCCCTTGAAGCCTTAACCAGAAAGGCCAGGGTGGATTTATACACAGACTCCAAATATCTCTGCGATGCTGTGAATAAACACTGGATACAGGGATGGGTGAAAAACGGCTGGAAAACATCTGCCAAGAAACCCGTTAAAAATCAGGATCTTTGGACGCGGCTTATGCCCCTTTTGGCACGGCACGAGGTGAGCTTCCACTGGGTCAAGGGACATAGCGGCCATGTGGAAAACGAACGCTGCGATACCCTGGCCAAAGAAGCAGCTTCAGGCACAGAACTTGGGGAAGATGTAGGGTATAAGGGATAAAAAATACCCATACGGGCAACCTAAAGAACTCCTCCCCTGCCAATGAACCGATCTTCCCCTTGAGGCCATAAAACCCACCCGCTCCACAATCTCCTTGACAAACAGCCCTTGATTTTTTGTAGTCCGAAACGGCCCAACAGCCAGTATGTCAACCCGTCTGTCCTTTCCCCAAGCCCAGGAGGTTCTCCGTGCGTGCGCTAAAAATTATCCTTATTCTTTCCTGTGTTCTTATAACTCTTGTTGGCGGACTTCTTACTGCCATTCTTATTTTTGTGGATCCCAACGACTACAAGGATGATATTATTGCTGCGGTAAAAAAACAGACAGGCAGGGAACTCGTTATTGCTGGAGACATGAAGCTCTCTGTCTTTCCCTGGCTGGGCCTAGAGATGGGCCAGATAAGCCTGGGAAATTCTCCGAAATTTCCTAACAAGGTCTTTGCTGGCATCCAGAGGGCTGAAGTGCGCATCAAGATTCTGCCGCTCCTGCAAAAAAAAGTGAGCATTGGAACCATTATTCTGGACGGCTTCCAGCTTAATCTGGAAAAAAATGCCCAGGGAATCACCAACTGGTCGGATTTGGCAGCCAAAAAGGATAAACCCTCTCTCACAGACAAATCAGCCGTGAAGAAGGATTCCACGAACAAGGCAGGGGATGACGACATTCCCTTAGCCGCCCTTGCCGTTGAAGGCATAGAAATCACCAACGGCAAGATTACCTTTAGGGACGAACAGGCTCACTCATCCACAGCTCTGACCAATGTGGAAATGATTGTGGATAACATAGCCTTTGGCTCTCCCTTTTCCCTCTTTTTCGGTTTTGACGTGCAGCTGACCAATCCCGATCTTCTGGCAAGACTAACCCTTAAAGGGCAGCCCATGATAGACCCGCAAACGGGCAGCTATGCCGTGAAAGAAGCGGCCCTGAAAATAACCGGAACAGGAAAAACCTTGCCCGGCGGCAGCATTGACCTCAGTCTGACCACAGACCTTTTGGCCAACCTGCACAAGGAAACCCTCAGTATTTCGCCCTTGAAACTTACATCCCACGGGCTGACCCTTACTGGTGAAGTTACAGGCCAGACCATTCTTGCAGACCCCAGACTCAAGGGCAGCTTGCATCTGCTTCCCTGCAATCCCAAGACCCTTGTAACGACCCTGGGACTTGCGCCCATCAAAACAACAGACAAGGCTGCTCTTACCAATCTGAAAACAGATTTGACCTTTACAGCGGGCAAGGATGAGGCCGCCCTGACCTCCCTGAATCTTGTGCTGGACGATACCACCATAAAGGGAACGGCAAGCATCAATCATTTTGCCCGACCCGCCATTGTCTTTGGGATTGATGTCGATGCCATCAATATAGACCGCTACCTGCCGCCCAAAACAGACAAACCGGCAGAATCAAAGAGCAAACAGACGCAACAGGATACCGCCCCCAAAGCCACAGGGGACGAGCCTCTTCCCATCCCTGTTGAAATGCTTCGTACCTTAAACATTAAAGGGAAGCTGACCGCAGGCAAGCTTACGGTCAATAAACTCCACTTCTCCAAGACCCTTGTGCAGCTCACCGCAAAAAACGGCAACATCAACGTGGCCCCCATGGCAACCAATATGTATGAAGGAACCTTTGACGGCACGGCCCTGCTCAATGTTCAGGGAAAGACTCCCAGAATGAAGGTTACGGAAAAACTTTCCAGCCTGCATATAGGCCCGCTTTTGAAAGACCTGACAGGCAAGGACAGCCTGACAGGAACAGCCAAAAGCTCGGCCAATCTCACAACCAAAGGTATAACGGTCAACGCTCTCAAGGCCAATCTGAATGGCAATCTGGCCTTTGATCTTGCCAACGGAGCCGTCAAGGGCATCAACCTGCCCAAAATGCTTCGGGATGCAGTTATAAAGCTCAAGGGTGGTACGCCTGAACCAGATGAAGTCAACCAGACAGACTTTGCCTCCCTCAAGGGAACGGCCAAGATAACCAACGGCATTGTGGACAATCGAGACCTCCTCATGATGTCGCCTCTCATGCGGGTTACAGGAGCCGGAAAGGTTGACCTGCCCAGGGAAGGCATCAATTACCTTGTCAAAACCAAGGTGGTTTCGTCGCTCAAGGGGCAAAAGGGCGAACCTCTGGCCGAACTTGCAGGTGTAACCGTACCGGTTCGCATTACCGGTTCCTTTGACAAGCCCGCCTTCAAACTGGATCTTGGCAGCCTGGCCAAAGAAAAAGGGATGCAGGAACTTAAAGACAAAGCATCTGAGCATCTCTTCAAGGGTGGCAAAAAAGGCAAGAAAACCAACGGGAATACAGGCGACAGGCTTAAAGGGTTGTTCAACTAACTAAGTCCGGCCCCAACCGACCTGAAATACCGCAAAAAAAGGCTGCCGCATGACAGCCTTTTTTTGCGGTATTCTACCCTGTAAAGACTCCCCCAGTACAGGAATAATCACATGGGAATAACCAACGACATCATCCTTCTTGTTGTTACCTCGTTTTTCAGCGGTCTGCTCATGCTCCGTCTGGGCCAGCCTGTTATTTTGGGCTATATTCTGGCGGGAGTCCTCCTTGGGCCGCACACGGGCGGGCTGACGGTTTCGAGCATCCATGAAATCGAAATGCTTGCAGAAATCGGTGTAGCCCTGCTCCTTTTTGCCCTGGGCCTTGAATTTTCCCTGAAAGACCTGAAACCCGTAAAAAAAATCGCCTTGTTGGGGACCCCCCTTCAGGTAATGTTGTGTATGGTTTTAGGGTTCGGCATTGGACAAGGCATGGGCCTTGGATGGCATCAGTCCCTGTGGCTTGGCGGGGTCATCTCTCTTTCAAGCACTATGGTCATCCTGAAAACCCTCATGAATCAAGGCTGGTTGGGAACACTCTCCAGCAAGGTCATGATTGGGATGCTCATTGTGCAGGATCTGGCGGTTATTCCTCTCATGATTATTCTGCCCCGTCTGGACAGCCCGGATATGGGGCTTTCCGAACTTGGCCTTGCCGCAGCCAGGGCAGCGGTCTTCATGCTCTCCATGCTGCTTTTGGGAACCCGAATTTTGCCAATCCTTATGACCCGTATCGCACGCATGGGCTCACGGGAACTCTTTCTCATCGCCATTACTGCCATCGGCCTTGGTATTGGGTATCTGACCCATCTGGCAGGATTATCCTTTGCCTTTGGCGCGTTTATGGCTGGTATGGTGTTAAGCGAATCCCAATACGGACACCAGGCGTTAAGCGATATTATTCCCCTCCGGGATGTGTTCGGTCTGCTCTTTTTTGCCTCGGTGGGTATGCTTCTTGACCCAATATTTCTTATAGAACATTTTGGAATCATTATCTTTCTTGTCCTTATCATCAGCCTGGGCAAGGGAGTCATCCTTGCCGGCATTGCACACATCTTTAGCTACGGCAATGTCATCCCCCTGGCCGTAGGCCTTGGCATGTTCCAAATCGGTGAATTTTCCTTTGTGCTGGCCCGTGTGGGCATGAGTGCGGGTTCCATTGACCAGAATCTCTTTTCGCTGATTCTG
>PDWI01010057.1_pt1 | contig 10672 bp, 9 predicted proteins | sample 1430891 | NCBI WGS metagenome assembly PDWI01 (sample SAMN01162508, study PRJNA174530) | Oral metagenome, whole genome shotgun sequencing project. | biome: Marine environment; feature: Marine mammal; material: Swab sample of the gingival sulcus; isolation source: swab sample of gingival sulcus... | reverse complement strand
AATGTTTACAACAGGTATCGTATCTGCATTAAAAACACAATTACATTTAAATGGTTTGGCAAATTTTGGCTTAATGTTAGGGTTAGCAGTTGTATCTTTGTGGATTTTTTATCAGTTGTGTTGGAATAGAAATATAGTAACCGAACTCAATTTCTGATACATCAAAACGGCAAGACTGGTGAAAGTTTCCTTGTTGGCTGTACGTAGTTGCAGAGACTGCGGACTAAGCTCTTAAAATCAGTCCCCCCGTCTTGCCTTGTACCAGTTTTTAAGTTCGGTGACTATAGATTAATGATTGGATAATCATCTAGAGGTTTGGGATAGTAGCTTTTCATCGGCAGTAATAATATTCTGCTCTTCTAAATATTCAATTCTCTGGTTAATATACGCCATCTTTACCAGTTCTTTATCGTCACTATTGAGTATTTGTGTGATGATGCCTTGTTTGTCTAGCTTATCAATGGGCTTGCCAAAAAATAACTGGTAACCGGTTAGCACATATATCGAACCGGTTAAGACCATCTTGTGCTTTTTTGCCAACTTAAAATTTTGCCGTACTAAGGCATGCACCTGTTTACGGCTGTATTTACGAGATAGGTTAGGGAAGTCGTTGATTAGATTTTCTGCAACTTCTGCTAACAGTTTATTGTCGTATTGCCGAATTTGCTCTTGAGTTGGCTTGTGCATCGGATTCGACACACAGCCAGTTAGTAGAGCAAAAGACAATCCTGTAAGCAATAATATCTTGTGCATTTTATTCCTTATACTCATTATGCTAAGGCATATCCCTAGTAGCTTAAGTAACTAATGATTTGAGTAACTAATGACTTGAGTAACTAATGACTTGAGTAACTAATGACTTGAGTAACTAATGACTTGAGTAACTAATGATTTGAGTAACTAGTAACTTGCTGTAGCTGTGCTAACATCCTCATTCATTTCGTCATTTAAGGTTGCAAGCAAACTGGCAAGCAAGCCTGATGCGCCAAAGCGAAAAGTGCTTGAACTGAGCCAGTTTTTTCCCATCATCTCTTCAGCAAGTTGTAAATACTGCATGGCATCTTCTGCTGTGCGTACACCGCCCGCCGCTTTAAAGCCAACCTGTTTTCCACTGTCTTTGATGGCTTGCAGCATGATTTTAGCCGATGCTAAGGTGGCATTAACAGCGACTTTACCGGTAGAAGTTTTGATAAAATCTGCACCGTTGGCAATGGCAATATTACTTGCTTTGTTGATTAATTCAGCAGTTTTTAATTCACCTGTTTCAATAATGACTTTTAGTAAGACATTATGTTGTTGGCAGACTTGTTTACATTGCGCAACCAACTCAGCGCCTACTTTCTCATCACCATCGATGAATGCACGATAGGGAAAGACCACATCAACTTCATCTGCGCCGTTTGCTACTGCGGATTTGGTTTCTGCAACCGCCTTAGCAATATCGGCATGACCATGTGGAAAGTTGGTAACGGTAGCAACCTTTACTTGTGGGGTGTTTTGTTCGGTTAAGGTTTGTTTGGCAGTCTGTATAAATTGCGGATAAACGCAAACTGCGGAAGTTTGCCCAAATTGACTGTTTGCTTTTTGGCATAACTCGATAATTTTTTCATCAGTATCATCGTCATTAAGGCTGGTTAAGTCCATTAATGACAAAGCGAGTTTGGCATAGTGTTTGAGCGATGGGTTGGGTTGTTGCGTGTTCATGGATCTTGCTCCGTCTGAAGAAATTACCCCTTAATAATTTATTAAGAGGTAATTTCTTTTGTTAACTGAAGTTGTTATAGAGGTAATTCTAAAGCCGTAAAAAACTAACCGCCAATACCCAAAGCAGCAGCACCACTTAAGCCGATGAATAGACCCGCAATGGTTGCAGACATTAGGTTAGATAGCGAACCAGCAATCACCGCTTTGATACCAAGTCGAGCGATATCATGACGGCGAGATGGGGCAATGACACCCAAGCCACCAATCAAAATAGCAATCGAGCTTAGGTTAGCAAAGCCACACAAAGCAAAGGAGATGATCGCTTGAGTCTTATCAGTTAGGCTGACAGTACCTTCTTTCATCATCGCAGTGTAGTCAGCATAAGCAACAAACTCATTAACCACGACTTTTTGACCAATCAATGAGCCAGCAACCTGTGCTTCTGACCAAGGTGTGCCAATGATCCAAGCAAGTGGGGCAAAAATGTAACCCAAAATCTGTTGTAGGGTAATATCACCATGACCAAACCAGCCACCAATGCCACCAATCATACCATTAATCAAGGCTATTAAACCGATAAAGGCAATGAGCATTGCACCAACATTTAATGCCATCTGCATGCCGGTGGATGCACCACTAGCCGCTGCATCTAGTACGTTAGAGGGTTTGTTGTCATCTTCAGCAAAGTCCACGCTGTCTGTTTCTTCGACTTTTTCGCTATCTGGCATGATAAGTTTGGCAAATAACAATCCACCTGGTGCTGCCATAAATGAAGCGGCGATTAGATAGGGCATCGGTACGCCCATACTGGCATAGCCTGCCATCACCGAGCCTGCAATTGAGGCAAGCCCGCCGACCATCACTGCAAATAAATCAGACTCAGACATACGAGCAACATGTGGCTTAACCACCAATGGCGCTTCGGTTTGTCCCACAAAGATATTGGCGGCGGCTGACATAGAGACCGCTTTTGATGTCCCTAGTAATTTTTGTAAACCACCACCAATGATTTTAATAAACCATTGCATGATGCCTAGATAGTACAATACAGCGACCAATGACGAGAAAAAGACAATAACTGGTAAAACACGCAAGGCAAAAATAAAACCGCCACCGCCAAAGACTTCAAACATCTTCCCAGAGACCAGTCCACCAAATAAGAAATTAATGCCTTCGTTACCGTATTCTAGCACTTTGGCTACGGCAGATGAGATGGCTCCCAATGCCTGTTGCCCTGCGGGTACGTACAAAATAAATGCCCCAATTAAAAATTGCAAGGCAAATGCACCACCAACCGTACGAAGACTGATGGCACGACGATTATTCGATAATAGTACAGCGATGGCGAGTAGTGCCATCATCCCGACTAAACTCATTAATGCATCATTCATAAAATCCTCCTAAAAATAACAAAAACACCTAAAAATAAAAAACATAAGGGGCTATGCATAAGCTGTGTATAATATGCAACATCGCCCAAAGTTGATGAATCCAAAACCACATATTGTACCAGTAAAATAGCAAAAAGAGGAAGAAATTATGAACAATAATCCAACCATTCATACCCACAAGTGGTGTCAGCAACTTAACAGTTTACCAGCATCTTGTTCTACGATATTAATAGCAGAATTTGGCGAAACGCCATTTAGTATGTTATCAGCTCAAACTATCAATAAGTTGCAAAATGCCAGTGGTCTTACGCAAGCCGAGTTGGGATTGGCGTTATTACCGTTGGCAACATGTTTTGCGGTGGCACCGGTCTCAGAGTTTTATGTGGGGGCAGTCGCTTTTGATAGTGTCGGCAATGCTTATTTTGGTGCTAACTTTGAATTTGCTAATACACATATTGGACAGACTATTCATGCCGAACAGAGTGCCATTGCCAATGCGTGGCAACAAGGGGCAAAAGATCTGGCATTATTGGTGATTAACTATCCGCCTTGTGGGCATTGTCGCCAATTTATCAATGAAGTCAAATTAGCTGATGATTTTCACATTCAATTACCAAATAGTGAAGCAAAACCACTGAGTTATTATCTACCTGAAGACTTTTCGCCAAAAGATTTAGGTATAGATGAGAGAGTCTTAGCTGCTAATTGTGATGATAAAAACAGTGATGATAAAAACAGTGATGGTAAAAACAGTGATGGTAAAAACAGTGATGGTAAAAACAGTGATGGTAAAAACAGTGATGGTAAAAACAGTGATGGTAAAAACAGTGATGGTAAAAACGGTGATGATAAAAATGCTAAGGATAACACCATGCCTGTTAATGATAACAGTCTAACCTTAGAAGACGTAGCAAAGTTGGCGCATGATAATTCACATGCCCCTTATAGCGGTAATAAGAATGGTATCGCCTTGCTATATGAAGAGGGTAAAGATAGACAAGTGGTTAGCGGACGTTATGCGGAGAACTGTGCTTTTAATCCTAGCCTGCCTGCATTGCAAGTGGCACTGAATACTCGTAGATTGCAGGGTAAGGATTGGCAAAATATTCAAAGAGCGGTTATGGTTGAGACAAAGACGGTTTTATCTCAATATGATAATGCCAGTGCTTTACTTAAGGAAGTATCTGCTGTAGATCTAGAATTGTTATATATAGTCAATTAAAAACTGAAGTTACGCACAAAACAAAATTCTATTAAATTCAAAGGAATTATACTCTAAAACGGACAGTCCCTCCCCTGATAAGGGGAGGTTAGGAGGGGTCTTCGTAGCTATTTGATATAAATGACTTTGTTAACCCCCTCTAACTCCCCCTTGTCAGGGGGAGAATCGTTCGAGTAATTTATTGAACTCCGTGTTGAATTAGAACTTTTTTCAAGTGCGTAACTTTAGTTAAAAAGAAAAACACCACAAATCGGTAACGGCAACTGGTGAAAGTTTCCTTGTTGGCTGTACAGTAGTGCAGATGCTACAGAAATTTCTCCCAGTTACCTAGTCATAGTAGTTTTAATTTTAATTCACTATATTTATCTGGGTGCTTTTGACCAAACAGGTGAACGAACAGTGCCACGAGCTGAACGTCCAAAGCTATTACCGCCATTTAAGGAATGAATGTTAATCACCCCCTGTGAACCATTTTTTGAGGCATAAACCACGCGTTTGCCATTGGGAGAAAAGCTCGGAGCTTCGTCAATGCCGGTAGAGCCAAGGTTAGTTAAAATATTCCCATGTAGGTTCATGATAGCAGCACTACTGCCGTTTAAGAAGGCAATCTTAGTACCATCAGGGCTAAAAGAGGGGCTGGTTGCGTAGCCACCTCGTGAGATTTGCTCCATACGTCTTGTGCCAAAGGTATAGCGATAAATTTGTGGCGTTTTTACCCCAGTACGGTTAGAGACAAAGACAAAGGAGCGACCATCAGGGGCATAGCTGGGTTGTACCTCATCACTCGGCATGCTAATTATCCGCTCTGCTTGAGGAGAGCCCAGACGGATGCGATAGATATCGGCATTACCCTCAAAGCTACTGGAGAATATAATGCTACTACCATCAGGGCTAAAAGAAGGACTGAGGTTATTGCCTTTAAAGGGGGTAACTAGCTGTGGTTTGCCACCATCGACATTTTGTAAATAAATGACCGGCAATCCTTTTGGATACTGTACGGCATAGGCAACACTACGCCCGTCTGGTGACCATGCGGGTGAAAATATAGAACCCTGAACATTAAAAATGACTCGTGCATTCTGTCCATCGGCATCCATCACTTTAAGTTGTGAGGTTTTGTTTTCATTCGCTCCCCTCTCTTCAATATAAGCAATACGTCCAGAGAAGTCACCGACAGTACCCGTGATTAATTGATAAATTTTATCAGCGATGACATGTCCTGCATAACGCAAGCTTTGGGCATCTGCATTAGAAGTATAGGTCTGCTTTTGTAGCACTCGCCCTGATGTGGTGTCAATCACTTCATAATCTATCAGAATTTGACCGCCATTAGAGCGGGTACCACCCACGACTAGATAGGGAATGCCCAGTTGTTGCCACTCGGGTAACATACTGTTAACTTCCGCACTGCTATGAGCTTGCTGTGGTAAATTACGGTTGGTGACTTCTAGCTCACTGCTATTTAGGTCGTTCATCACGACGGAAGATACCAGACTGTCACCAATAAAAGGAACAAAGGCGACTTGATTGGTCTGGCGTGGGGCTTTAAAGCCAACAACGATATCGGCGGCTTGCACAGGCATGGCGACAGCACCAGCAACACCAGCGAGTAAGACAGCAGTTGTTAGCTTGCGGATTGGAGTTGTAAAATGCTTTGAATATGAATAGTGAACAGAAGATGGGTGATGTTTAGTATGCGACATATTTATTTCCTTAAAGTTTGTTAAGTATTTTTTATTTAAAATAAAAGCAACTAACTGAAATTATGTACTGAGAAATTTTTGTAGTTTAAAACAGGACTTAATAATATTCTCGAATAGTCCCTCCCCTTCGCAGGGGAGGTTAGGAGGGGTCTTCAGAGCTATTTTATAGAAATGACTTTGTTAACCCCCTCTAACTCCCCCTTATCAGGGGGAGAACTGTCCGCTTTAGAGTACAATTTTTTACACCGTAAATAATAACACAGCTAACGATAATATACAGAGTAAAATCTGCTTATTGATTGCCTTTTATTGGTCACCCTTGCCCTCAAACTCGATACTAAATGTTGGGTAATAGATGTCATTAGGTGATATGGGCAATGGGCTGGCATCTTGGACAGCTTGCTCAACGGCTCTATTTAACGCTGGGTTACGCCCTGTAGAAAATACCCGAATAACGTCACCATTGGCATTGACAGTGATTCTAATGATGGTAGTGTCTTTCCCTGAGTTAGCAGGGGGATGTAGGTGTCGTCCAATCTTGTTAACGGCGAGTCCTAGCCTTGTTGTTTGCGTTTTATTTAGCCCCTGATTCTGATAAGACTTTTCAGAAAATACCGTATTTGCTAGTGCTTGGGTTGCCTTATCTAGGGTTCGTTTTGTATCTGTATTGGTTGAGTTGCTTGCTTTTTTTGTTTGGTCTGTTTTAGTGTTTTCTGCAGTTTGTTGGCTGTTTTTATTACTGTCTTTATCAGCATCTTTGGATTCGCTTTCTACCTTTTTAAAGACCTCAACCAATTCACGCTCTTGTTGCGCTTTTTTTCTTTTAGCATCAAGGCGTTGTTGTTTTTTGGCTTTGATTTTATCTTCTTCTTCTTTGGTAAAGGCTTTTAGTGCTTGCTCAAATTGACTTTGACGGCTTGCGATACGTTTGTTACGTTCGACGGCTTCTGCTGAGGGTTCGATTTGTGTTGCTGTGTTACTGTCTGTAGGGGTTGCAGGTTTGGTTGTGGAGGCATTTGCTTTACTGTTATTTTTAGTTGCACTGCTATTTTTTGCTGTCGTGTTGTTAGTTGGGCTGTTTTTATTGGCTGTGCTTTGTGAGTTTTTAGCCTTGTTAGACGTAGTTTTTGCAGTGTGAGAAGCTTTGTTAACTGCTTTGTTTTTTGTATTTGCCAATGCTTGGGGAGAGGTATTCGGATTTAACGTATTTGCATCATGGTTACTGGCTGTTGCACTGCGATTGGCCAAAATTTGACTTTGAATACTGGCTAACTGCTCAGGTGTGACTAACGTTGTCTCAACAAGAGGCTGTGGCTCATCAATAGGTAAGCTTAAACTGCCAAAGATGAATATACCTACAACCACAACATGCACCAATATTCCTTTCATTAGGGGCACAGCGACACCATTGCTATCAAGTGGCTTGTATGTATGCAACTGGTTATCAAAGACTTCTATCTTAAATCTTGATGTAGCGGGTTGCATCTGATTTTGCAATCTGCTGTTTTGGTTGTTTGACGTTTTATTTAGCATTGATTGTGAGTTGATTTGTATTAAAATTTTTAGTTGTCTTTGTTTTCTACGGGGCTATCAGTCAATAAGCCGACTTTTTGAATGCCTGATTGTTGTAGGCTGGTCATTAGGGCAACAATACTTCCATACTGATTGTTTTTATCTGCGTTTAGCATCACTTGCAGGTCTTGCCCTTTTTCTGCCTGTCGCTTATTTTGTAATCTGGTTAACGTATCGATTAACTCAGATTCAGTTACCGGAATTTTGGTTTCATTACCTTCATAGTCTAAAAAAATCTCACCAAGTTCTGTTAAGCTGACAATGACCGGAAGCTCAGTATTAGTTGGTAGGGTATTGGCTTGATGTGGGGGTAAATCTACTTCCACACCAGTAGTCAGCATCGGAGCCGTTACCATAAAGATCACCAATAATACCAACATGACATCGATGTAAGGTACGACGTTCATATCTGAGTTTAGTGCTTTGCGTTGACGACTGTAAGGATTTGCTTTCATAAATACTCGTTAAGGTTATTTAATTAAGAGGTTGTCTCACGTAGTAGCATGCCTGTTAACTCATCACAATACAAAGCTCGCATATCATAAAGGGCGTTTGCCTTAGCGGTAAAATGGTTAAATGCCAATACGGCAGGAATCGCAGCAAACAAGCCAATGGCAGTGGCAATTAATGCTTCAGCAATACCTGGAGCGACGGCAGAGAGAGTGGCTTGATTGCTTTGTGATAACCCCAAAAATGCGTTCATAATCCCCCATACCGTACCAAATAGACCAATGTAGGGCGATACAGAGCCGATACTGGCTAGGGTGGAAAGTCCTGATTCGATTTGTTGTTGCTGTCTTCCTAACGTCACCCTTAACTTACGCTCAACGCCATCAATGGTATCTTGTTTTGGTTGATGATTGCGCTGCATCTTAAGGTATTCAGAAAAGCCTAAATAAAAAATTTGTTCGAGTCCTTGTCTATTATCAACGTGTTGGATACCTTGATAAAGCTTGGCAAGATTCTGCCCTGACCAAAACCAATCTTCAAACTGATTATCATGAGCAAAGGCAGAATGCATACGCGCACTTAAACGAAAAATCAATACCCAAGCCAATAAAGAAGCAGAGACTAACACTGCCATTACTATCTTAACCAGTAAGCTGGCATGAAGAATAAGGTCGATAATATTTAAATTTTCTAACATTGGTAGCAGACTCAAACGGTAAATTGGTGCTATTTTACTGTAAATGGATAACAATACACAAGCGTATCTTACAAGATGATTGTATTATTATTGATATTCCACTAAAATGCACCTTTTCTGTAAAGAGCATGATGGTTTCTTTGAATGTTTCACGCCATTAAACCGATTTCTTTACACTTATTTCAGGCTTTAACTAATTGAATTACATCAGTTAATTAAGGCTTAAAAAACATTCATTATGGAATTTCATATGAACGCATTGAAAAACTATTTTGGTATTGACGAAAACAATACTTCCATTCGTACAGAAATCATGGCGGGGATTACTACTTTCTTGACCATGGCATACATTATTTTTGTTAACCCTAATATCCTATCTGAAGCAGGTATGGATAAAGGTGCGGTATTTGTTGCAACCTGTCTAGCAGCCGCAGTGGGTTGTTTTATTATGGGTATCTACGCTCGCCTGCCGGTAGCTTTGGCTCCGGGTATGGGGCTAAATGCCTTCTTTACCTATGGTGTTGTCTTAGGTATGGGGCACACTTGGCAAACGGCTCTCGGAGCGGTGTTTTTGTCTGGCTGTATTTTTATTTTATTAAGTTTGTTTAAAGTACGTGAATGGATTATCAATGCCATTCCTAATAGCTTGAAACAGGGTATTGTTGCTGGTATTGGTGCATTTTTGGCATTTATTGCCTTAAAAAATGCTGGGATTGTCATTGATAATCAAGCAACTTTTGTTTCTTTAGGTAATTTAAATAGTTTTTCAGCTTATATGGCAGCTTTGGGCTTTTTTATTACCATTGGTTTGGTACATCATAAAGTCCCTGGAGCCGTGACTATCGGTATTTTAACAGTTACTGCTATTAGCTTACTCACAGGTAATACTCAGTTTGCGGGCATTATGTCTATGCCACCGGATATCGCCCCGACGATCATGCAATTAGATATTGCAGGTGCCTTTGATGTCGCGATGATTAGTGTGATTTTTGCCTTTTTATTTGTTGATTTGTTTGACACCACAGGTAGCCTTGTTGGTATTACTCAAAAAGCAGGTCTGGTGGATAAAAATGGTGAAGTTAAAAACATGGACAAGGCGTTACTTGCAGATTCTACCGCGACCGTTGCTGGTGCATTATTAGGTACGTCATCTACGACGAGCTATATTGAAAGTGCCTCTGGGGTTGCCTCTGGTGGTCGTACTGGCTTGATGGCAGTAACGGTTGGGGTGATGTTTTTACTAGCCTTATTCTTTGCCCCATTGGCAGGTATGATTCCTGCTTATGCAACAGCAGGCGCGATATTCTATGTATCTGTCCTGATGCTATTTACTTTAAAGGACATAAATTGGGAAGATTTAACCGAATCTGCTCCTGTGGCGGTAGTGTTATTGTTGACGCCATTGACTTACTCTATTGCTGATGGTATCTCTTTAGGCTTTATCACTTACACAGCGGTAAAGGCGGTGACGGGTAAATTTAGTGAAATCAGCGTTGCTGTTTGGGTGCTCACAATTGTTCTATTCTTGAAGGTAAGTGGATTGCTAGAGCAGTTTTTTGCTATGTTAGCTTAATGGGCTTGTTTAATAGTCGTCAATAACTATTCATAACTATCAATGACAGAGGTTACGCAGTGAGCCACAAAAATAAATAATAAATCTGACACTAGCCAACTTTATTTTATTTTTGTATAATAGGCGAAATTTGCGTAACCGAAGTGAGAGAATAGGCGTGACCTACCCAAAACACATTGACATAAACCAATTAATTATAGCGAGATAATCATTATTATTGATTTTCTCGCTTTTTTATGGTGTGTTAGGGCGTGTTGAGAATTCAAACATGGAACTGTCAAGAGCTATTTTTTAGGCAGTACGAAGTAAAATTTTTGATATTTAGTCATTCTAAATGAAAAAATTTTGCACAGTAATGGC
>PDWI01010056.1_pt1 | contig 10674 bp, 11 predicted proteins | sample 1430891 | NCBI WGS metagenome assembly PDWI01 (sample SAMN01162508, study PRJNA174530) | Oral metagenome, whole genome shotgun sequencing project. | biome: Marine environment; feature: Marine mammal; material: Swab sample of the gingival sulcus; isolation source: swab sample of gingival sulcus... | reverse complement strand
GGTATGACTGGTACTGCCCTTACAGAAGACGAAGAATTTAAAGAAATATACCAACTTGACGTAATAGCAGTTCCTACAAATAAGCCTGTAATTCGTAAAGACCACCCTGACGAAGTTTATAAAACTCATCAAGAAAAAATCAATGCTATAGTCGAGGAAGTTCGTGTATCACACGCCAAAGGTCAACCAGTGCTAGTAGGTACAGTTACTATAGACTCATCAGAAGAACTTAGTAAATACCTCAAAAAAGCTGGCATAAAACACAATGTACTTAATGCCAAGTTCCACGAACGAGAGGCAGAAATAGTAGCAAATGCTGGTGTATTCGGCGCTGTAACTATCGCCACTAACATGGCTGGACGTGGTACTGATATAAAGCTTGGCGAAGGTGTAGTCGAGGCAGGCGGACTAAAAATAGTAGGTACAGAAAGACACGAATCAAGACGTATAGACAATCAGCTTAGAGGTCGTTCTGGACGTCAAGGAGATCCTGGCGAATCTAAATTCTTCTTATCTTTAGACGATGACCTTATGCGACTTTTTGGTTCAGATAGGTTCAAAAATACTATAGGTAGACTCGGAATACCAGAGGGCGAGCCTATAGCAGCAAACATATTATCAAACGCCATAGAAAATGCTCAGAAAAAAGTCGAAGGTAACAACTTCAGCATAAGAAAGCATTTGCTCGACTACGATAAAGTAATGAATGAGCAGCGTGAAATAATATACGAAGAAAGATACAAAGTTCTCGATGGACAAAATATGCGCGACGTAGTTCTTAATATGATAAAAGAAGTAATATCAAGAACTGTAAATGCACATTCCAACGGTATGGAACACCCAGATGAATGGGATAACGTCGGAATGATGGACGACATAAATAGAACTATACCTATACATAAAGTAACTCTTTCAGACGATGAAAAAGACGGTCTTGATAGAGAGAAATTTATAGATTTCTTATACGATAAAGCAGTTAAACTATACGAAGAAAAAGAACGTGATTTTGACGAAGTAGAAATGGTAAGAGAGGCAGAAAGAGTTATCGTTCTTAAATCTATAGATAGTAAATGGATGGAACATATCGATAATATGGACCAGATGCGTCAAGGTATAAATTTAAGAGCATACGGACAACGCGACCCACTTATCGAATACAAATTTATCGGTTTTGATATGTTCGATGAAATGATAGAAAATATCCAATCGACTACAGTTCGTTCCATGTTTGCTATAAGACCTAAGAGAAAAATAGAAAGAGAACGTGTAGCCAAAGTTACTGGAACTAACCACGGTGAAGACGCTAAAGTAAAAACTTTCGTTAGAAGCGAGAAAAAAGTAGGAAGAAACGAGCCTTGCCCTTGCGGTAGTGGTAAGAAGTATAAACACTGTCATGGAAGAAATTAATAAAGAAGTTAATAAAAATACTAGTGAACAGACTAGTTATAATGAATACTTTTCTAAAATATACGATAAAGCACTCGACATACTACCTTATGATGAGATGGCAAATTTTTTAGAAAATATTTTCAAAGCAAATAATTTACAGCCTAAATCTATATTAGATTTAGGCTGTGGTAGTGGTACTCTAGCTATAATTATGGCTAAACGTGGTTTTAATATGACTGGGCTAGACTTATCTGTAGATATGTTAAGTGTAGCCCATCAAAAAACTTACGATGAAAATCTAAAAATAAACTACATACATCAATCTATGAGTGAATTAAATCTTATCGAAAACTACGATATAATTTACTCTTTTGGTGATGCAATAAATTATATAATAGACGAAAATGAGCTACTCTCTACTTTTAAAGGCATATACAAATACGTTAAAGACGGTGGCTACTTCATATTTGACGTAAACACTATAGCAAAATTCAAAAACTACGGCAACAACACTTTTAGCGAAAGTGAAGATGATTTCTTTTACATATGGGAAAATGAATTCGATGAAGAAGAAAATCTAAATTACTACTACGTTGAAATGTTCGTAAAAAAAGAAAGTGCTAAAACTTATGAAGAACTTTATACAAGAAGTTTTGAAACTCATATAGAGCGTGGATACGAGTTAGATTACTTACAAAATATGTTATATAAAGTAGGCTTTAAAAATATAAAAGTCTACACAGACTTAAACTTTAACGTAGGAAATAAAAGTGAAGATAGGTTTTATTTCATCTGTGAGAAATAATTAAGAAAGATAATCTAGAAAGAATAAAAATATATGGATAAAATAATTAGAATATTAGAAAAAAATGGAAACTTTAGACTTTTTGCAAGCGAAACTACTAATTTAGTACAATTTGCTAAAACTAGCCACAATACTACACCAGTCGTAACTGCTGCTCTAGGAAGAGTGCTAACTGCTGCTTCTATGATGGGGACTATGATGAAAAGCGAAAAAGACTTGACTACTCTATCTATAAAAAGTAATGGTGCTATAAAAGGAATTATCGCAACTTCTACATCTAATGGAAATGTAAAAGGATACCCACTAAACAACACAGTAGAAATACCTTTAAAATCTAAAGGCAAATTAGACGTAGCTGGAGCAGTAGGAAATGGAAATCTTTATGTAATAAAAGATTTAGGACTTAAAGAGCCTTTTAATGGTAGCGTAGAGCTAGTAAGTGGAGAAATAGCAGAAGACTTAACGTACTACTTCACTACAAGCGAACAAACACCATCTTCGGTAGGACTTGGCGTTTTAGTAGATACAGATACATCGGTAAAAATAGCAGGTGGATTTATTTTACAGCTAATGCCTGACTGCGATAATGACACCATAACTAAGCTCGAAAAAAACATATCAAAAATAAACTCTGTAACTAATATATTAAGTGAAAACGGATTAGACGGATTAATTCAAATACTGACAGATGGTTTTGAATTAAATATATTAGATGAACTTCACCCTAAATTCGTATGCGACTGCTCAAAGCAAAAAGTCGAAAAAGCACTAATAACTATAGGTAATGAAGAGCTTAAAAAAATAGCTAATGAAGAAGAAAAAATAGAAATGAGCTGTCATTTTTGTAATAAAAAGTATTATTTTACTAAGGAAGAAATTAGAAAATTGATAAAATAAAATTTAAAAAAATCTAGAGCTTATCGACTTTGCCGATACCCTCTAGATTTCTTACTCTTTTATATTACACCGTAAAAAACGATACCATCACACAAGTAGGTCCTAAATGAGTTCCGATAACTGGGCCAATAGCTTTACAATTATTTTCTATATCAATTTTTATATTTATCTCCTCTAATTTTTTTACCATTTGAAGTGCATTATTTATTTTTCCAGAATAACATACACATATAGGCAAACTATCATCAAGTTTAGCTTCATCTACTATACTAGCCATAAACTTCATAGCATTTTGCTTGCCACGAACTTTTTTATTATAAGATTGTATAACCCCATCAGAAACACACAATATAGGCTTTATTTTAAATACACTACCCAAAGTAGCTGAAACAGCTGATATTCTGCCACCTTTTTTCAAATAATCTAGTTCATCTAACATACCTATAGTAACAGACCTCTTTTTAATATTCTCTACCCTCTCTAATATATCCTCTACACCAAAACCACAATCTCTAAGCCTAGCAGCCTCCAACACCAACATACCAAGACCTCTACCTATAATAGTGGAATCAACAACATATATATTTTTATTTTTTGACATCTCACTGGCTATTTTGGCACTTTGATACGTACCGCTAAGCTTTTTGGTACAAGTAATACATATTATCTCATCATCTGGATAGTTATCAAAAACAGATAAAAAATCAGATGGTGATGGTTGCGAAGTAGTAGAATCACTACTTTTTTGCATTTCATAAAAATTTTCTGTAGTTATGTCTACTCTATCTTTATATGTATCCTCTCCAAATATTACATACAGTGGAACTATATCAATATTACTATTTTTCCCCTCCTCTAAACTCAAATCAGCCGTAGAATCTGTAACTACTCTTATCATATTTTTTTCTCTCCTTCTAATACACTACTTATTCGCTCAGACACTTGTTCTAAATTCTGATAAAATGTATCTAAAGCATACTTATCTTTATTCAAATAAACTCTCTCACATATATCCAAAGTAATCTTATCTATACTTTCAAAAGCAATACGTCCCTTATCAGATAGCCTTATTTTTTCTTTATATTTTTTAGAACCATCTCCAACATACTCTATAATTCCCTCTTTTCTTAAATAAGTCAAACTTCTAGACACTTGTGATTTATCCTCATCACACAGCTGACAAAGCTCTTTAAAGCTAAGCCCATCTTCATTCGTACCAAGAAAATGTAAGCACATCATATGCCTACCATTAAGACCATATTTTTTAAGCTCTACAGACTTTATCTTCTGAATATCACGATATATTTTGCTTATTAAAAATGTAAAATGTTCAAATCTATCTTTCATAATATAAATAAAATAACATTATTTTATTGATTTGTCAACAAAATAAATCATATAAAAAATGACTAGCCCTTTGACTAGCCATATAACATTATTTCCAAACATAAAATGAAGTAATAATATCTTCATCATAGTACTTCTTACCATAATTAAAAGTATAAAGTTTATCATCTATTTCATAAGTATCACTTGATTTAGACGAAAACTTAGGTTCTCCAAAATCATTTGTTAAATCTTGTTTACTTTTACCTATATATGCACCACTAAAATTTTTATTAAGTGTAAAAATTGAAAGTTCCTTATCTTTACTATCAAAAGAAAACCCAATACCCTCATTGTAATAAGATACACCTTTATCATCAAAATAACAGTTAGTAAAACCTAAACTAATAGCATCTTCATAGCTTAATTTATAAGCCAAATTAACAAACTCTATTAATTTATCACCATATATCCCCTTATCAACATTATCATCATAAAACTCTAAAAATTCATTTTTTGCTTTAGAATTATGGACACTTTTGTTTTCTAAATCATCAAACCTACTATTTATATTATTAAAACTCTCTTCGCTTATTTCCCACACTCCGTTGTATGGTGCTTCCAAGTAATACTTATCATACCCTTTATACATTAAGTAACGCTCCGCTTTTTCATTCATTACAATATTTATACTAATATATGGCACGTTAGGACTCTCACTAACACTATCAATATCAGTATTACTTACATCAGAAAATAATGAAATCAACTCTTTAACATCATCTTTTTCAAATAATACAGTAAAATAATCTCCAGACCTAAGCTCAACGTACACAATATCTTCTAAATTAGGAAGTTTTAAGTTTACTTCTTTAGCGTTCATTTGGCAGCTCATCAATAGCATTACAATAAATATAAATAACAATATATTATTAATTATCTTCTTCATCATTTCCTCCATATGAAAGTTAAAACTTCTGGTTTAAATAATGTAGTGTTATCATTGTCATAATAAATACACCTTTTAATTATTCAAATATTTATACATATAGTATAGTCTACAAACTTTTATTTGTGAAGAGAAATACAATACATTTAATACAAAATTCATTCGTATATAACTAATTTTTAACATTTTAAAAGCAATAGACTTTATACACCTATTGCTTTTAAATTTATTCAAAATATTCTTTATAAATGTCAATAATTTTTTCGTATGAATCCTTATCTATAACATAGCGTTTTTCATTCGTTACAGATGACGTATCTTCTTTATTAAAAACACTTTCTGAAACATATATATCTCTACTTCCATACAAATAAATACGGTACATTATATATCCATCATTATCACTAAAAAAATAAAGAGATTTATCACTATGCGATGATAAGCCGTTACTAAAAGTATATACTATCTGATATTTAGCAGCTTTTAAAATATCTAATATTTTTTCAGGATTACTTACATCTAATTCTGTATGTTTGAAATCACCATTTTTAAAACCTGAAACGATAACTTTATCAAAATAAATATCCTCATTAACAAATATCTTTTCTCCACTTATAGTTCTAAAATATAAAAAATATATGATAACAAAAATAATTATAAATGATATTATTATTTTCTTTTTCATTATATCTATACCTTTAAAAATCCAGTTAATAAATCTTTCTTATTATACTTATTTATATCAAATTTTATTAATAATTTAAACACTATAATTACTACTATATCATTAATATCATCTTCATTATCTATTAAACATTATTGTTAAAATACTTAAAAAAACAAATCAACCTAAAAGTGAAAATCTATTCCACTTTGTTTCATTATCGCATTAGCAGTGTGTCTAGATTTTATTTTTCCGTCTACTGTAATATTTCTATCTCTAATAGGACTATACCATATATCATGATCGCCTTTACCATGTCTAACAAAAGTACAACCATGCTGTCTTAATATTTTTCTAACTTTCTTTTCATATTCAGCCATCACAAAGCTACCTTATCATACCTTTCTGATATAAAGTGCAAATTAGCCGTTCTTGAATTACTTTTACCATTAAGTTCTAACAATTCTGGTATAGCAAATCTAACTCTTTCAATCAAAGCATCCAAAGAACCTGACTCTAATACTAGCCCTGCTACATCTTCACTTGTAGCTATCCAAACACTAGCATCATCATCCCACATTAAATTAATTATATATTCCATAAAATACTCCTTAAACAAAAGTAAACTACATTAAAACTGTATTCTAAAATCATCAAATTTCACATATTACAAATTACTCTAAATAAAGCAAAAAATTGAACACATATATGTCCAACCTTTGATTTAATAAATGGAGGTGAGGGGAGTCGAACCCCTGTCCGAAAACCCGTCCATCTTAGTATCTCCCATTACAGTTCTTGGTTTTTATTTCCCTCCACTACCAGTCAAGAACACCTAAGTAGTTTCGGTAGCTTCATAATTTTCTTTTATTTTCTCAAAGCTTTGAAAATAAAGTTCCTCGTCATAAATGATACCCTTTTCCCTACGGACGAGTAGGTAGAGAGAGGACATTCGCTGCTACTAGGCAGCAAAAGCTAAATTGTTATCTTCAGCGTTTAATTTAATTACCCATTTTTACATAGCTGGGTGCTATGAATGGCTGCTAAAATTTCTGTGATCCCCGTCGAAACCAGTACACCCCCTTATAAATTAGCGATTTTAAATTTCCTTTGCGACTCTCGCTTTTGGTCTTTTTTAGCTATATCTTGACGTTTATCATATAGCTTTTTACCTTTTGCAAGACCTATTTCCATCTTCATCAAGCCGTTTTTTAAATACACTTTTAGTGGCATTACCGTATAGCCTTTAATAGCTACTTGACCTACTATTTTATTTATTTCGTATCTATTTAAAAGTAGCTTTCTAGTACGGAGTGGGTCTTTATTGAAAATGTTTCCTTTTTCATATGGAGTTATATGCATACCAAATATAAAAACTTCACCATCTACCACTTTTATAAAGCTCTCTTTTATGCTACACTTTCCTGCTCTAAGAGATTTCACTTCTGTTCCAGCAAGACAAATTCCAGCCTCAAAAGACTGTATTATAAAGTAATCATGATACGCTTTTTTATTTTGTGCTATTATTTTTATGCCTTGTTTTGCCATATTTGCTCCAATACTTAATTAAAACCAAATTTCGTTCACATATTATAAACTCAAAATGCATTAAATATTATAACACATATATAAAATAATAGTAACTACTTAAACTTATATTAATATTCCATCATAATATATAAAAATAAATATTAAAATTATTTAATTTTACTATTTTACTTATTACTTTTTCTGTTATAGAATAATATTTTTTATAATATATTACTAATTAATTTTATAATATATATTATATTTTTTACATAATTGCTAATACTAAAAATAATGTTAAAATTCATTTACAATTATATTACTTTTTTAATATTATTTTACCACAAACCATTTTCATTCATTTCTAAATATTTAGCATACCCATTTTTTAATATATCTCTTTCCGTTGCAAATTTGAGCAAATGCACCGCCTCATGAAATTTATAATAGCCAGCGTCTTCAAAATATTCCTCTCTTTGCGGTCTAGTAAAATAGCTATCCGATTTCATAACATACCAATGCACTTCTTTTTCAACTCTCTTTTTACCAACCGAAAACGTATAATGACTCTCGCCTATATAATCTATTATCTGCGCCTCTACTCCTGCCTCTTCTAACACTTCTCGCATAGCCGTATGTTCATAATCCTCACCATCTTCTACAGTACCTTTTGGCAAAACCCAACCTTTATATTTATTTTTATAATTACTATATAAAACTAATATTTTCCCTTTACGAATTACTACGCCGCCACAACTTATTGTCTTCGACACTTTATCTCCCTCCTAATAAAATATATTTTTTTATAATTCATTTTCAAAAAAAGTCCACTAGTAAAGCAACCATTAAACGAATATAAATCATTTAATGGCTACTTTGGGTGAATATTATTGTATCAGATGTAAAAGTTAATTCAGAAAATATATTCAAATAAACATTTTTCCTTATAACGTATTACCAAATTAATTAAAACACAAGATTTACTTCTTGTCTTTAGCAAGCAATAAACCAACTCCTATAAATAAGCTACCTAATGCTCCATATGCACCTATAGGAAGTCCACCAGTTTTTGGTAACATTTTTTTCGGTTTAGCTGTGCTTTTTTTATTATCAGATTTACCATTTGCCTGTGGCTTAGGTTCATCTTTAATATCTTGCTCTATATGTTTAGTAGTAGTTTGTACTACTTGAGTAGTTTCTGTCGGTTTCTTAGTAACTTCTTCAGATACTTCTTTACTAGTTTCTACAACAACTTCTTTAGAAGTAACCTCTATTTTCCCCTGTGTCGTAGTACGCTCTTCTTTACTTTCTGTCAAAGTTTGCTCTACTTCGGTTTCAACGACTGTCGTAGTCTGTTGCTTTTTAGTTTCAGCAACTGTCGTAGTCTTCTCTTTAACTTCAGTAACCGTAGTAGGTCGCTCTTTTTTAGGCTCAATACCTACAGTTGTTTGAGGTGATTTTTTAGCACCTTCTTCTGCCTCTATTTCCTTATATGTTTTATCATCTATAATTCCTTCTGGAACACTATCTTCATTTATTTTTTCAGTTTCATCTAAAATCGGAAATTTATCTTCATCTACATTTTGTGCAAATTTAGCAGTTCCTTTAAACATTCCAAAAGTTTCTTTTACTCTTGGCAATTTCCAGTTATCTATATTTTGATTAAAACTAATCGCATATGCAAACATACTGCTACTATCTTTTACATTTTTTAAATTCCACTCATTTAATCCATAGCCCTCTACACCAGCTGGACTACCGTTATTAAATGCACTTGCATTAAAAAACATTCCCGATACATTCGTTACATTTTCCATATTCCAGTAACCAATATTTTCATTAAATTTTAAAGCCTCTTCAAACATGAATGTCATATTACTAACTTTAGAAGTATCTAGTACGCTGCTTTTAAAGTCTATATCACCTTTGAAATAAGCGAAAAAATAAGAACTGTTTTGAGGTAATAAAACTCTCTCTCCAGCATTTATGTCAAATACGATTTTATAATCTGAACTATCCATGCCATACCAAGAATAAAACTTATAATCACTCTCTCCAATGGCATTTACCATATCCCACCATTTTATTCTTTCTATTTGACCTGCACCAGTTATCGTTATGACTTTATTGCCATTAACATGTGCTTTTACTGTACCTATAGAATTCAAATTGTATAAATCTTCTGCTGCAAAAACAGAACTACTTCCCACCCAAATATTAAATACAGTAACTAGTGCAATAAATGCTACCAATCTGCTAAAACATTTCATACATTCCTCCTTAGTAATAAATGTCGTTCACTCTATATTTAATATATCGTTAAGTGGAGTGCAAATATTTAACTTATATTTCAAAAAAATATAATTTACACTTTCATAAAAAAATACCTCAAGCAAAATTCTATTAGAAAATTACTTGAAGCATCGTTATTTTAGTATTTATTTAATTACTTTTTAATATCTACTTTTACTTTATCTAGTTTCCATATCTCAGTAGCATACTGTTTTATAGTTCTATCAGAAGTAAATTTACCTGCATTAGATGTGTTGTAAATAGCTTTTTTAGCCCAATTAGTCTTATCTCTATACAATAAATCTATTTTCTCTTGTGCTTTAGCATAGCTATCAAAATCTTTCAAAATAAAGTATTCATCAGCGTTATAACCAGTCATAAGCGAATCGTAAATCATTCTAAACAGCTCTGTATTTTCTGGTGAATAAGTGCCATCTATAAGTTGAGTAATTACTTTTCTTAACTTCTCATTGCTATTGTAAACTGTCCAAGGGTCATAACTTCCATTGTGCTGAAGTTCGATAACTTCTTTAGCTGTAAGTCCAAAGATTACTGCATTTTCTTCTCCAGCTTCTTCAACTATCTCAATGTTAGCACCGTCCATAGTACCGATAGTTACTGCACCATTTAACATAAACTTCATGTTTCCAGTACCTGACGCCTCTTTACTAGCTGTAGAGATTTGCTCTGATACATCTGCTGCTGCAAATATTATTTCAGCATTAGATACGTTATAGTTTTCTATAAATACAACTTTAAGTTTATTATTTATAGTAGTGTCATTATTTATTACGTCTGCCACATCGCATATAAGTTTAATTATTA
>PDWI01010055.1_pt1 | contig 10675 bp, 8 predicted proteins | sample 1430891 | NCBI WGS metagenome assembly PDWI01 (sample SAMN01162508, study PRJNA174530) | Oral metagenome, whole genome shotgun sequencing project. | biome: Marine environment; feature: Marine mammal; material: Swab sample of the gingival sulcus; isolation source: swab sample of gingival sulcus... | reverse complement strand
TCCTCTGCACCTTCCACATCAACCGTAATTGATTCTGGAATTGCATTTGCGGGAGCGAGCACAGGCAAGGTTAGCAACTCAACCATTGCGATAGCACTACCAGCAGGTTCACCTTCAACAACGATTGGCACATCAACATCAACTTTCTGCGTAGCTTTAACACGCAGTAAATCAATATGCTCAATCTTACGAGAAAGTGGATTACGGGCAATTGCCTTTACCAAAGCCAACTGCTTTTCTCCATTTACATCAATTTTCAAAAGTGCATTAGCATTCTGACGTACCTCCATGAAAATTTCATGGTAATCAAAATGGATATGCACTGGATTCTCATCACGGCCATACATAACAGCTGGCACACGACCATCACGACGAAGCTGGCGGGATGCACCCTTACCAAATACTTCACGAGGTTCGGCTTTAACTACTTCTGCCATAGTCTATATCTCCTATCGTATTTACGAACGCCCCAGAACGGAGCTATGCAAAGACATAGACACCGCGTCGATAACGGAAACACTTACACGCACTTCCCTCGCCGAGGCAACTAAAAAATTCTAACGTGAAAATAACGGCTTGAAAAGACAAAGTAGCAAAATCACATCTAACGTAAATTAAATTTAGAAAGCTCCATCAAAAAGTGAGGTTACCGAACCGTCATTAAATACTTCTTCAATTGCCGTAGCCAAAACAGGAGCAATGGGTAACACGGTTAATTGCGGAATACGTTTTTCTGGACCAATTGGCATAGTATCCGTAACAATCACTTCACGTACGCCCGAATCTACCAAACGTTTAGTAGCAGGATCAGAAAGCACCCCATGTGTAGAAGCAACAATTACATCTTTTGCACCAGCTTCTAGCACCACCCGCACCGCACCGGTAATAGTGCCCGCGGTATCAATTAGATCGTCTACAATAACTGCAGTTCTGCCTTCCACATCGCCAACTACACGATTTGCAACCGCTTGATTAGGTTGCGAAATATCCCGTGTTTTGTGCACAAAAGCTAACGGAATACCACCTAGACGCTGTGCCCACTGTTCCGCCACTTTAATACGTCCAGCATCAGGAGAAACTAACACCGCGTTAGTAACCTCAACCCGTGTACGCACGTACTCCACCAGAGTTGGCATTGCCCAAAGGTGATCAACTGGACCATCAAAAAAGCCCTGTGTTTGCGCGGCATGCAAATCAACTGACATAATCCGATCCGCACCCGCCGTCTTAAATAGGTCCGACATTAAACGAGCAGAAATTGGCTCACGTCCCTTATGCTTTTTATCTTGACGAGCATACGGGAATACAGGCAAAACCACCGTAATACGCTTAGCCGAAGCACGCTTAGCAGCATCGACCATAATTAGAGCTTCCATAATCCATTTATTTACGGGATTCGTAATGGATTGCATAATAAACACATCCGAACCACGCACTGACTCATCAAAACGAATATAAATTTCTGAATTTGCGAAATCGTAGGAACTAATCGGCAAAAGCTCAATACCAAGTTCTTCCGCCACAGCTTTAGCCAATTCGGGATGTGCCCGACCACTAGCCAATACCAAATGTTTCTCGCCGCTGGCGTGAATTCCCGTCATCGCATTCCCTATCTATTAACTTTGTAACTAAATAATTTTATAACAATTCCTGTTGACCAATTACCGAAAAAGGTGGAATTTGTTCTGCTTCCGATATTTGCGTATTCGTTGCAACCGTATACGGCACTACCGCTCTAGTCCCAACAGCAGTATTCAGAAGTTCTGTATTTGGCCCAATAATCGCGTATTCACCAACGCGCGTAGACCCACGCAAAATAGTTCCCGGACGAATTACCACATTGGGTTCAAGCACAACGTCTACTTCAATCCAAGTAGTAGCTTTATCCTCTATCCGCACACCAGAACGCATCCACTTTTCTACAATACGACGATTTTTTTCTTTAGCTAAAGTTTCTAATTGCACCAAGTCATTCACACCCTGTGCTTGAATATCATCTGTTAATACTAAAGAACCAACACCTTTGCCGAGCTGAGCAGCACGTGCAATAACGTCAGTTAGATACATTTCCCCTTGCGCATTATCGGTACCCAAGGTTGCTAGTGATTCACGTAAAAAATTAGCCGCAAAAACATAGGTTGAAGTACCAACTTCTTTTATTTTTCGCTGCTCATCAGTAGCGTCTTTTTCTTCTACAATTCCTTGAATTGCACCCGTATCATCACGCACGATACGCCCATAACCAGTAGAATCAGCCAAGATAGTAGATAATACGGTAACGGCATTATCTTGGTGGATTGCTAGAAGTTCCGCCAACGCCTCCGTAGTAAACATTGGGCAATCTCCAGCCAATACCAACACCGAACCATTAAAATCAGCGGGTAATTCTTGCATACCGCACCAAGTGGCACGGCCAGTACCTTTAATTTCATCCTGCTCCGCAATTAAAGCGAGGGGATTGATTTGCTTTAGATGCGCGGTAACTTTTTCCCGTTCATGACGAACTACAAACACCGTATGCTCTGGCTGTAACCCAGTAACAGCATCATTAGTATGCCCAATTAAAGTCCGTCCACACATTGGTAGTAAAACTTTTGGTGTTTGCGCTTTAATTCGACTACCTTTACCAGCTGCCAAAATAATTGCCGCACCGAGTGTGGAATGCATAAAACGGACCCTCCGGTATTAAATGACCAAAATAGGCTTCCGCTCCGCCACTAGGATTCGAACCTAGACTAAGGGTTCCAAAGACCCGGGTGCTGCCGTTACACTATGGCGGACTACAAGTATTATTGTGCCAGTCAGAACGTTAATATGCCAACCAAATATAAATTTGTGGCATTGTAAACTTAATTACTAAAACACAAACTTTTCTTCTGTTAGTAACTGTTGTAAAAAATCTACTACCTGTTTACGATGTTCAGCACTCACGTTTTCTAGCATTCTATGCTGAACCGCAAGTAAAGCTGCCATAGCACTATCAACGGTAGCTAATCCTTTTTCGGTAGCCTGCACATACACCACTCGTCGATCTTCTACATCCCGCGTTCGCTTTACTAAACCATGCTCTTGCATCCGTTTAATACGATTGGTAATAGTGCCCGAAGAAACTAGCGTATCTTGCATAAGTTGCCCTGCAGTAAGCGTATAGCTACCCACTTCTCGGCGTAACGCAGATAGCATTTCAAATTCCCATGTTTCTAAACCATGATTAGAAAAAATATTCCGGCGTGCTAATTCAATATGCCTAGAAAGTCTAAGTAAACGTGAAAATACAGCTAAGGGCTGAGCATCAAAATCAGGGCGTTGCTCTTCCCAACCCTGCACAATTTGGTCTACATCTTCGGATAGATTGATATTTTTATTTCCGCTCATAATCACATATTACTTGATATTAAGATACATTCACATAGTGATTTTTTCTAATTCATCAACCACAGACAGCCACTCGGTTTCTAATGTTTCTAATTGTGTTTCTAAAACCGAAATTTCTCGCCCCAGCGTAGCTAACTGTTCATAGTCACCAGATATTGCCAAATCAGTTTGCCGTTGCCCTAATTTCTCTTTTTCTACATTAAGTCGTTTAATTTTGCGTTCCACACGTTCTAAACTTTTTTGTAAAATACGCTGGCTAGCCGCATTACTTTGTTTAGTATCCGTTTTCTGCAACTGCTCATCTACAACATTTTGTTGCGCTGAAAGCTCTAAATATTCATCTACTCCCCGTGGCAAATCACGTAAATTACCAGCAATAATAGCAACCTGCCGATCAGTAATACGTTCTAAAAGATAACGATCATGCGAAACCACAATCAACGTTCCTGGCCAAGAATCTAAAACATCCTCAATCGCCGCCAAACTATCAGTATCTAAATCATTGGTTGGCTCATCCAACAATAAAACGTTTGGCTCCCCCATCAATAGTCGCAAAAGCTGTAAACGACGACGTTCCCCACCTGATAAATCAGCAACTTTAGTCCAAGCCCGCTCTCGCGTAAAACCTAAGTTTTCTACCAGTTGTGAAGCGGTTAACTCTTTTTTACCCACCGTAACCCGTAAAGAAATATCAGATACCGCTTCAATTACACGACGATGCGCAACTTCGTCCAATTCCTCTGTATTTTGTCGTAAAGTAGCCAAAACTACGGTTTTTCCCCGTTTTATTTTTCCCCTATTTTCCCGTAAATCACCATTTAACAGACCCAATAATGAAGACTTGCCAGCTCCGTTACGACCCAAAATTCCCAAACGTTCCCCAGGAGCAAGACGTAAGGTAACATCACGTAAAACCGGTTCTTTTTCCTCACCCCACGCAAAAGTTACATTAAGTAAATCAATAACATCTTTACCTAAACGTGCCGTAGCCATTTTTGCCAACGAAACACTATCTCGTGGCGGTGGCTCTTTTGCAATAAGCTCATTTGCGGCTTCAATCCGAAAACGTGGTTTACTAGTACGTGCTGGTGCACCGCGACGTAACCACGCCAATTCTTTACGTAATAAATTATTACGTTTTTGTGCCGCCAGTTGATTTTGCCGTTCTCGTTCTGCCCTTTGTAAAATATATGCCGCATAACCACCCTCATACACTTCCACGTATCCAGCCTGCGGATTTACCCCTCCTGCACCATCATTAGCGGGAACCACTTCCCACATTTTTTGGCAAACCGCATCAAGAAACCACCGATCATGGGTTACCACTACCAACGCCCCCACACCTCGGGAAAAACGCTGATTAAGATATTTTGCTAGAAAGGTAACCCCTTCAACATCCAAATGATTAGTAGGCTCATCTAACACCATTATTTCTGCTGGTGAACACAAAACCTGTGCCAGTGCTACACGTCGACGCTGACCACCCGATAGTTCACCAACCGGGGTATCTAAATCCACTTCGGGAATAAGACCCCTATGAATTTCCCGAATATGCGCATCAGAAGCCCATTCATAATCGCTACTATCGGCATGAATAGCAGAACGCACACTTTGTTTTGCATCCAAAACATCCTGCTGATCTAAAAATGCAAAACGGGTTCCTTTAACCGCGGTTACCCGCCCACTATCGGGATCTAATGTACGCATCAATAATTTAAGTAACGTGGATTTACCACCACCATTTACACCAACTACCCCGATACGCGAACCATCTTCTAACGATAGATTTAAATCAGCTAAAATTGGGCGCGACCCTAAAGAAATCGCAACTTCTTCCATATTCAAAATATGTGCCATGCGTCTTAATTCCCTATCTAAATTTTAATCTACCCATTCAAGCACTTTATATTTTTACTGCTTGAACACTCTCAACTGCCTAAATATTCTCAGCTACCCGTGCAATTTTAATAAAGTCAGTAATTACTAATTTTTCACCCCGTAGTTTTGGGTCAATTCCTGCCTGCAATAAAATAGTTTCCGCACGAGCAGGCGAACCCGCCCAATTAGCTAAAGCAGCACGCAAAGTTTTACGACGTTGCGCAAAAGCCGCATCAACAACCGTAAATACTTCGTCTTTGTTTACCCCCTCTGGCACCGCATGCAAAGAAAAATGCACCAATGCGGAATCAACATTAGGTACGGGCCAAAAAACGTTACGTGAAATTTTAGCCCCACGTTGCACCTCTGCATACCATGCCGCCTTTACTGAAGGAATACCATAGGTACGCGATCCAGCTGGAGCTGCTAACCGTTCTGCTACTTCCGATTGCACCATTACCGTAGCGGTTTCCAAACTAGGCAATACCGCAAATAGGGTTAAAAGAATTGGCACTGCAACGTTATAAGGTAAATTTGCCACCAAATGTTGGGGCATAAAATTAGCGGGGGTAGCAGTAGCCAAACTAGGTGGTATTGCCAAGTCAGTCGGAGCTTTTACCTGCATTGCATCAGCATTTACAAGTGCAAAGTTATTCGCTTTATCTGGCATGAACTGAGCAATAGTAACAGGAAGTTGCCGTGCTAAAAGCGGATCTATTTCCACTGCTGAAACCACTGCACCCACTTCCAATAAAGCCAAAGTAAGCGAACCTAAACCCGGGCCAATTTCTAAAACCCGATCACCAGCAGATATTTGCGCATCACGCACAATACGACGTACCGTACCCGCATCATGCACAAAGTTTTGTCCAAGCGTTTTAGTTGGTTTAACCCCGAGCAAAGATGCAATATCACGCACATTTACCGGAGTTAAAAGCCGATTTTGTGAATCTGCCGAAGCTGAATTTTGGAAAGCCATATAACAATAATAGCTTTAATACCAGCCGTAGCTTTGGGAATGTGCCCATGCTCCACGTGGTGAACCATAACGGCTCTTAATATAATTTAAGCCCCACTTAATTTGGGTTACAGGATTTGTACGCCAGTCTGCACCTGCCGAAGCCATTTTACTTCCAGGCATAGCTTGTGGAATACCATGAGCACCAGAAGAAGCATTATGAGCATTAGGATTCCAATGCGATTCCCTATTCCAAAGCGCATCAACATAGCCAAATTGATCGTCTCCCCAACCATAAGCAGGAAACATAGACTTAGCAATAGCTCGCGCCGATCCTGCGGATACCGGTGAAGAAGCAGGAGCGGACGATGCCGTACGCGTTCCCAACAAAACTTTCTCATCTACGCGTGGCTGACTAAACACTTCCAAGGCCACAACCCGTGAAGTTTCTTTTCCATCACGATAAGTTACGGTCACATTCCGCGTACCTTTACCGTCTTTACCTTTGGTAGCAACCACACGTTCCCCTTTAGACATACTGTTATTTTTTTCCGTAACAGTACCGTGTTTATCTACAAATTCCTCTACCAAAGTTTTAGTACGCACACGCACTACTTTAACCCGCATATCAGCTTTAACAAGTTGCCCTAATGGTACAGATACCTCATCTTGAGAAGAAACGTTAATACCTGCATCAGCTAAGGCGATCGTCAGCGGAAGCCCTTCTTTAGTTTTAACTTTTTTGGTTTTACCATCCACGATTACCGAAATAGTAACGGTAGCACCCGTTTTATAACTTGGCACAACGCTAACCACAGAAGCATTTACCTGATGATATTCTTCTGAAACATTTGAACTAGCAGTAGCTACCCCAATTCCAGCGCTAACCATTGTTACAACGGTAACCGCGGCTGTCGTTCCATTAAAAAAACGACGAATGCGTGAAACATTAAATTGTTTAACCATCAATAAACCTAACTAAAATCCATATTAAAATCAGACGTTACACCTTTTATATCTATTGTAATAAAAACGTTATAATATGCAAATTTATCACTTTAAGAAAAAGTATTTTTGCAGGTAAACTAGATACCATAGACTTGATAAGTGTTGGAATTCAAAGTTTCACACCACGAATTTAACTCTAAATTGCGCGTCTGTGCCAAGAATTGTGCCGTATAAACCACACCCCAAACCACATTCGGATGACCCCGAAAAGGAACGGGAGTCAAATAGGGAGCATCGGTTTCCACTAAGATTAGCTCCTCTGGCAAAACTAAAAATGCATCCCGTAAAGCCTTATTCGCCGGATAGGTTACAGTTCCCGAAAAAGAAGCATACCAGCCATTTTCTTTACAAATTTCAGCAAGCCGTACGTCTCCCGAAAAACAATGGAATACAGTTCGCTCTGGTGCACCATCGCGAAGCAAAATATCTACCACATCAGCATGCGCATCACGATCATGTATTTGCATTGGCTTATTTAACTCTTTAGCAAGCGCAATATGCTCCCGAAATGATTTTTTTTGCACAGCAATACCGGCTTCGCCGGTACGAAAATAGTCCAGTCCAGTTTCTCCCACCGCCACAACTTCTTCATTCTGCGCCAATTCCACCACCTGCGCAAAAGCCGCATCAAGAGAATATTGCACGTGATGTGGAGCAAGCGCATGCGTTAAACCATCAGGTGCAGTATCAAGCACCTGTTGATGCATTGCCGCTTCGTTAGGATGAATCGCGAGCGCCGCCCACACATTACCGTATCGCCGTGCTAACTCTAAAGTTCCAGATAAATCTGGAAGTTCACAACCCGAACTAATAGCAGCCCGCACCCCTGCCTGCTTCATCCCCGCTAAAAGCGTTTCCTCTAGTACGGGCGGTAAAATATTACCCTGCTCATCAAACTTCTGGGGAGCAGAATTAGCGCCTTTATCCTTAGTAGGATTATCGTAATTTATATGTGTATGGTTATCCACTATCGCAACGGGTAACTGCGGTGGAATTGGAGGAATAAAACGTTTTTTCTTATTCCCCATCAGCACCACTTAAACGCGCCAACTCCTGTGCAACCACATCATCATCTAGTTTTTGGAAAGCGGGTTTAGGCTTAGAGATTGGTGTTCCCACTACTACGGTACGTGACTGCCAAGGGCAAACCTGCGAATAGTCACCGGTAATAATCGGGAAGGGGTGATTCGTATCTAAATCTTGCGTTTCTACTAACTGTGGCATTGGCGCAATATCACCATTTCCACCCAAAATAGCATCAATCGTATTCGACGAATGTGGCAAAAATACACTCATCATAGTATTAAGATCTGATACGGCTTGGATTAACGTATTTAGAACCGTTTGCAAACGTGGACGTTGCTCCGCGTCTTTCATCTTAAATGGTTCAGTACGTGAAACATACGTATTAGCTTCACCCACTAAACGCATAATTTCTCCCAGCGCAGCTCGCTGCTGATGGTTTGCTATTAAATCACCAACCGTAGTAAAACCAGTTTGCACAGATACTAAAAGCTCTTTATCAATATCTGCCAATTCGTTTGCGGGCGGAATTTCTCCAAAATTCTTGGCAATCATTGCCGCGGTACGATTTACTAAATTACCCCAACCAGCAACCAGTTCCGAATTATTACGACGTACAAATTCTTCCCACGTAAAATCAGAATCAGAAGTTTCTGGGCCCGCAATAGAAATAAAATAACGTAACGCATCGGGCTGATAACGACTTAATACGTCACGCACATAAATAACCACTGATTTAGAAGAAGAAAACTTTTTACCTTCCATGGTTAAAAATTCCGAAGCTACCACCTGTGTAGGCAAATTAAGATTACCGAAAGCGTGGGTACTTCCACCAAGTTCACCCGCACCATTATAGGCAAGTAATTCAGCTGGCCAAATTTGGGAATGGAAAACAATATTATCTTTACCCATAAAGTAATATGACAATGCCTGCGGATCAGTCCACCACATCTTCCAATCATCAGCGGAACCATTACCCGCAAGTTCCCGCCTACGTGCCCATTCAATTGATGCCGAAAGATAGCCAATTACCGCATCAAACCAGACGTATAAACGTTTATTAGGCTGATCTTCCCACCCAGGAATAGGGATACCCCAACTAATATCACGGCTCATTGCCCGCGGACGAACTTCTTCTAATAGGTGTTTAGAAAATGAGATAACATTAGGCCGCCATTTTCCGCTTTCTTCTACTTGATCCAGCCATTGAGTCAATGCTGATGCTAATTTAGGCAAGTCCAGAAAATAATGCTCAGTGGTCTTAAATTCAGGTACTAATCCCGAAATTTTAGAAATAGGATTTATAAGATCTTGCGGATCAAGCTGATTACCACAACTATCACACTGATCGCCACGAGCACCCTCGGCTTTACACAGTGGACACGTACCCTCAATATATCGATCAGGCAACGTGTTCCCCGTCTTCGGATCAATGGCTACGGGAGTTTCTTGCACTACCATATACCCATTTTCACGGCATCCGTTAAATAATTCTTGCACCACTTGTTCGTGATTACCAGTCGTCGTACGAGTAAAAAGATCGTAGGATAAACCCAGCTTAACCAAGTCTTCCACAATTATGCGATTGTTAATATCTGCCAGTTCTTGCGGAGTTAGTCCCGCATTATCTGCGGCTACCATAATTGGAGTACCGTGTTCGTCAGTTCCTGAAACCATTAAGACTTCGTGCCCTGCCATACGCATATAGCGTGAGAAAACATCAGAAGGAACACCGAAACCAGCAACATGACCAATATGACGTGGGCCGTTTGCATAGGGCCACGCAACCGCAGATAAAATTTTTGACATACATATAGACTACGGCGTGATTACACGCAATAAAACAATTACAACTATTACGGTAGAAAATTCACAGAAAAAAATAATAAAATTGCCGAAAAATTCCAAAACAAAGTAACATTATTACGAATAAGGAGGAAAAATGGAAGAGCAAAATCGCGCACTAATTATTGTGGACGTACAACCTACCTTTTGCGAAGGTGGCACATTACCGGTAGCCGGTGGAAACGCATTAGCCACCAAAATTGCTGATTTTGTTACTGAATATGCCGATGAATATACTTTTATTGTTGCTACACAAGATTGGCATATCAACCCAAAAGGACATTTTTCTTCCAAGCCTGATTATATCAACACCTGGCCAGAACACGGTATCGCAGGAACCGCAGAAGCAGAATTACATGATGAAATTGCCAGCTTAAATTTAGATGACATGGTAAAAAAGGGACATTATTCCGCCGCTTATTCTGGATTTGAAGGCAAAAACGAACGTGAAGAAACCCTGGAAGAAATTTTACGCAACCATGACATACACGCAATTGACATAGTCGGCATTGCAGAATCACACTGTGTAAAAGAAACCGCACTAGATGGATTACGTGCGGGCTGGCCAGTACGCGTATTATCTGATTT
>PDWI01010054.1_pt1 | contig 10675 bp, 9 predicted proteins | sample 1430891 | NCBI WGS metagenome assembly PDWI01 (sample SAMN01162508, study PRJNA174530) | Oral metagenome, whole genome shotgun sequencing project. | biome: Marine environment; feature: Marine mammal; material: Swab sample of the gingival sulcus; isolation source: swab sample of gingival sulcus... | reverse complement strand
GTAAGACAATTTGTTTATGCAAGAATTTGTCTTTTATGATGCGACAAAATTGCTAAAAATCTAGTTAAAATTTCAACTGTCTGAGCAAACCCAGTACCTGCAAGGCGAGTTTTGAAATTTTAAGATTTTTAAGATTTTGAGCGAAATAAAAAGAATTCTTAAATCTTCAAATTGGATTACTTAAACTTATAACACATTCTAATAAATCAAAAATTTCCGACTACTTGGTCAGTTTGTAAATTGCATCTGCATAAATTTTTGCACACATAACCAAATCATCAACTTTAATATACTCATTCTTTTGATGAGCAAGCTCAGGCTCTCCTGGGAAGACACTACCATAAGCCACAATATTTTTACCTGCTCTAGCGTAAGTACCTCCACCTATTACAATAGGTTTACTTTCTTTATCCCCTGTATGTTCTCTATAAACATCCATAAGCGTAACAATCATAGGATGATCTACTGGCATATATATAGGTAGTTGAGATTTTCCCTTTATAAGTCCTAGTCCATATTTCTCAATATTTTCCTTCATACCATCATACATTTCATCTTCTGTTTTAGTAACAGGATATCTAACATTGATAGTTAAAATAATAACTTCCCCATCAAACTCTATTTTACCTACATTAAATATCAATTTGCCCGATACTTCATCTGACAAACCACAGCCCATACTTTCTCCATCAAGCTCAAAATTGATTTTTTCATTATAAAACTTGATAAATTCTGCCACTTGGTCATTTTCAAACTCTATTTTTTGTAATATATCCATTAGAACAGATATAGCATTTAACCCGAACTTTGGTCTTGCACCGTGGGCAGATACTCCCACAACTGATATTTCTAAACTCTTGCCAACGCCTTTAACTTTAATTGTAGCTTTTTCTGTTTTTCCACCTGCGACACAATTTTTCTTTATATATTCATCAACCATTTGTCTAATTTCATCATAATGATTTTTATTATCTGAATTTATTACAGCTCTTGACCAATCTGCCACCATATTAGGTGCATTACCACCTTCCAACTTTCTCAGGCTAATGCCTTTACCAGAACTCTTAGATATTTTTTTAGCTAAACTAAATATAGATATCCCCATTTCTGCATGAATTGCTGGAAATTCCGCATCAGGCGTAAAGCCAAAGTCTGGCAATTTTTCCTTAGAGAAATAATAGTCCATTCCATACCAATTAGTTTCTTCATCTAACCCTAAAATCAGCCTCACTTGTTTCTTAGGAATATATCCACATTCTTTTAAAGCTTTCATAGCAAAAAAAGCTGCCATTACAGGACCTTTATCATCCATAGCACCTCTAGCGTAGATTCTACCGTCTACGATTTCTGCACCATACGGGTCATAATCCCAATCTGTTCCCTCAGGGACTACATCAAGATGCCCTAAAATACCCATTATTTCATCAGAAGTTTTTATTTTTTCTCCATTTTCATCAAGTTCATAGCCACCAAATTCTACGTGACCACCATATCCATCAACATCTTTACAAACAAACCCATAATCTTCAGCTTTATCCATAAAATATTTATAAGCTTCAGCTACACCTTTTCCAAAAGGTGCATCACCTTCCTTTTCCCCTACTACACTTTTTATTCTCAAAAGTTCCTGTAGAGTTTTAACCATCTCATCTTTATTTGATTCTATCCAATCCAAGTATTTCATATGCTTCCCCTTTCGCTTCTTTTCCTCTACCTACTTTACCAGTTTTAATCAAGGTTTCATTTTCTTCTACTTTATCATCTAACGGAATCACTTCATATACCGTCTTTCCATTTTCTCTATATCTACTTACCCATATAGGCAGTGCCGAATATTCATCTAATGCCACTTTATCATTTTCTTTATCTACTGTAAATTGAACGTTTGCAACAATACCTACTTCTGTATTTTTATTTCTTAACGTTTCGTATCTCTGATTTGATATAAAATTACCCATACTATAATATATAGGCACTTTCTTACCCTGATTATTCTCCATTAGCTCAACTTGTTGAAGCACGTGAGGATGAGATGCAAATATAACATCTACATCTGTTTCTTCTACTGTTCTTTTCGCCAATTCTTCTTGCCAATGATTTGCTACTGTTTGATATTCTTCACCCCAGTGATAATAAACAATTAATATTTCCGCACCATCCTCTTTTGCCTTCTTGCAATCGGCTTTTATCTTTTCAAAATCTTCATCTATATTTGCGAAACTAAAAGAATTTATCAATTCAGCTGTTTTATCCGATATATAATTGCCATTTATACTTATAGCTTCACTTCCTGCAGGTGTATTTTCATAGGTATAAGGTACAATTCCTACTTTCACGCCTTTTACATCTACTATTACAAATTTATCCTTTTCTTCTGGCAACTTACTTCCAGCTGTCTTTAAACTATTTTCTCTTAATACTGACAAAGTTCTTAAAACTCCATCATACCCTCTGTCTACCATATGATTATTAGCAGTTATCGCAACATCAAATCCCGCATTTGATAGAGCTTTCGCAAGTTCATCAGGGGTACTAAAAGCTGGATATCCGGCATAAGGCTTCCCAGCAAATGTAGTTTCTAAATTGCAAATTGCTAAGTCTTTATCTTCTATATATTTCTTTATATACTTATAATTGTTACTAAAATCATAAGAACCATCTTCCTTTTCTTGAGCATAAAATTGAACATCATGACACATAACATCTCCTATGCAACTAATTTTTAAAGTTATAGGTTCTCTCTTTACTTCTTTCTCTTGTAAATTTTCATTAGGATTCTCTTTATATTCAAGAACTTCTGTCGGTTGAATTTTGCAACTGCTAAAAAGCAGTGATATGAATATACACATCACTGCTATTAAAATACTTCTTTTAAAGATACCATCTGTATTTTCATCAACAGCATTTCTAAAATTATCTTGTGATAAAAATTTGTTCATTGTTATACGCTTTCCACACCTTGAATTTCAGGATAGTTTTCTCTAAGAACTCTTTCTACTACTCCTTTTATAGTCATAGTAGCTCCTGGGCAACCTGCACAATGCCCTTGCAATCTCACTCTAACAATTTTATCTTCTGTGTATTCTACAAACTCTATATCTCCTCCATCTCTTTGAAGAATTGGACGAATTTTTTCTAATATTTCTTTTATTCTTGCTTCCATAACGAAACCTCCTATTATCTTTACAATTTAACTCTATTATATTTTACCACAAAACTATGTTTTCAAATAATATTTTTTATAACTTTTATAATTTCCTCTATAAATTATCTGTGTAAATATACTTAACTCCCTGATTTATCAATTCATTAGCTCTATTTATATCATTTATAGTGAACACACATACATTTACACCTCTACTGTTAAAATCCTTTATCAAGTCTTCTGTAGCTATAATATCTGCGACAGTTATGCCAAAAAGCTTATTTTTCTCAAAAAATTCATATTCATATCTAAAACTAGGTTGCATCTTATATGTAGTCAATATTATTTTATCAAAACCTAGGCTTTTGGCTTTATCATATTCTTCAAAAGAGTATATTTGAGGTATTATCCTATCTCTTATCCCTTTGCTATTTTCAGATAAATATTCAACAAATGGTATATTATCATCTTTTGTATCTGTAACAATATAAGCATCCTTATGTTTTTTCAACCATTTCACGACAGCCTTTGTATCCATCTGGGTAAAGCCTCTTTTTTCTTTAAAAGTCATAAATTCTTTTAAAGTCATAGGTTTTTTAGCTTCTTCATGAGTTATATCAAACATTCTTGATGCAAATCCATCCCAACCATGTAAGCAAACATAATGATTATCACTAGTTTTAGCAAAATCTATCTCAAAAATCCTTTTGCCTCTATTATAATGAAAATCTAAAACTTCTTGAACGTTAGGATATTCGTGTTCTCCAATAGTTCCGCCTCCATGCATTATTGAATTTTCACTAGGCAAACTATTTTTTTCTTTTTGTATTTCAGCCTCATTTTCTATTGTTTCATTTTTAGCCACAGCATCACTGTTTTCACTTTTTGGTTCTTCTGAAATAGGCTCTGTTTTTCTCTCAGCTACATTCAAATCTTCATTTTCTTCAGTTTGCGATTGCAAGTTGTCTTTATTGATGTTTTCATCTGTATTTTTATCGCTGTTAAAGTCACAACTACCTAATTGAATAGAAAATACTATTACTGCTATTATAGTAAGCAATCTTTTAACATAAATCTTATTGTTAATTTTTTCACATTCTTTTATTGTCATTTTCCATCACCTAAATAATCTATCTGTGGTTCCATAGTGTATGTTGCCTTTGCTTTGCCATCTTTAATTTTCATAATAACTACAGATTTAAAAGGGTCTCCATTTTTATCAAAAGTAATATTTCCAGATGCCCCTGGGAATTTAACGTGTTGTGCAATTTTATCCCTTATAGCCTCACCTGATTTATAAGTTCTCGCCTTATTTATTCCATCTAATGCCAGCATATATGCGTCAAAACCTAATGCCACTGCACTTTCCGGTTCTTTATCTCCATATTCTCTTTTATATGCTCTCAAAAAATCATCTGACATACTAGTAGTATCTGTTTCTGCATCAAAAATAGTTGAATAGCAAACTCCCTCAGAAGCTTTATATCCAGCCTTTTGTAGAAAACCTTCTTCTTGCCATATATTTGTTCCCATAAATAAAAACTTAAAGCCTTTTTCTTTAGCTTGTTTTATAATTCTCCCTGCTTCTTCAGCATCAGCAGGTAAAAATACCATTTCAGCCCCAGATTTTTCAATTCGTTTAAATTCTTCCTCATAATCTTCTTGCTCAATATTATAATCTATAAGAGAAACTATTGCCCCCTCATTCTCAGTCATCTGTATAAACTTCTTAGAGAAAGCATCTGCAACAGTCATCGCATAATCATCTCCTAACGGTCGCATAACAGCTGCTGTTTTTAGTTTCAATTCCTCAGTTGCATATTTAGCTAAAGCCACCCCTTGAAAAGCATCTAACAAACATACCCTAAAATAATATTTACTGCCACTTGTAACTAAAGGGTTTGTATTTGTTATAGATATTGCAGGTATTTTAGCCTTTGTAAAAATTTCAGACCCCACAAGAGAATTTACATTTCCATAAGAGCCTAATATCACCGACACCCCTTCTTCAACAAGCTCATTTGCAACAGTCTGCCCCACTTCCATATTTGATTGATTATCTCCATAAACTAATTCAACTTTTCTTCCTAAAGCTTCTGGGTACATCTCATGAGCTAATTTTATGCCCTTTATTTCAAGTGCTCCAAATTCTTTATCATCTCCTGACATAGGTTCAAAAACACCTATTTTAATAGTTTCTCTAGCATTTTCATCTCCATGAATAAATTCTTTGCTAAAATTATCTAACGTAGTACAGGATGATAAAAACAACATAATAAAAACACACAAGCTAAATATCTTATATAATTTCTTAAACATTTTCTTTCCCCTTAATTTTTTTATTTGCCATATACACACCAATTATAACTAAAATTATACCACCCCATTGAGGTAAATTTATATCTTCTTTTAAGAAAATCACTCCTGATAGTACTGCTAATACTGTATTTAAACTAGCAAAAATATTTGTTCTAGTCGGTCCAATATATTCTATCGCTTTATTCAAACAAGTATATGCAATAAATGAACAACCTATTCCTAAATACAAAACAGAACCTAAAAATTTCATATCTTCAAAAGGTAAAGAAATCCATAGTTCCAAAGTCCCTGCCATTTTATGCTCGCCATAAGCACCTAAAACAAAGACAATAGTTCCCATAATACTCATAACATAGGTTTTCTCTATACTTGTGTAATCCGAATATTTTTCAACTAACAAAGAAAAAACTGCCGCACTTGTAACTGCCACGCCTAGAAATAAGTATCCAACAATACTGAAACTTATCCCCATTCCTTTATATATCATAACTATAACAATACCTAATACTGAAACAAATGCTCCTACAACTTGCATAGACCCTGGATGTTTTTTAAAAAATATCATTGCTATAAGCAAAGTCATAACAGGTATCATAGCTAGAAAAATACCAGCTTCAGAGGCTGTGGTCATCTTTATACCTATAGTTTCTCCTGTGAAAAATAAGCACGGTTGTAAAATCCCTAATAATATCAAAGGTCTTAAATTTTTAGTTTTCAAATCTAATTTAATTATACCAACTCTTACTAAAATAGTCATAAAAATAACAGCAATAGTCAATCTCCAACTAAGTAATGTAAGAACAGAATAGTGATTTACAACTTTTTTAGTCATAATCCCGGTGAAGCCCCACAGAACTTCTGCTGTAAGTATATAAGCTATCCCTTTCTTCGCCTTTATGCTCATAGTTTCATCTAAATTTTGCCCCATTTTTTCCCTTTATTCCTTTTTAATATTTGATTTTACTGAAAATTGTGATAATATTAAGTTGAATAATAATATTCGCTTAATCATTATATATAGAAAGGGGAGATTTGACAAGGTTTCTTATAACTTTCGTCATTTATATTTGTAATATGTGTAAAAAAACAGTTAGATATCCTCTATTGCAAGTAGATTTAAAAAAATTTACGCACAATATCAACGAGGTAGAAAAAAAATGTAGTTCTCAAGGAATTAATGTAGCTGGTATTTTTAAAGGATTTCATGCAATTCCCGAAATGGTAAAAGCTTTTGATTCTTCAAATTGTAAACAAATTGGTTCTTCAAGAATAGAACAGCTGAGAGAAGCAAAAGATTTAGGTTGCAAAAAGCCATTATTTCTAATAAGAGTTCCTATGATTTCCGAACTTGAGGAAGTCTGTGAAATAGCTGATTACAGCCTACAAAGTGAATTGTCCACCCTAAACAAATTACAAGAAATTTGTAAATCAAAAAATAGGACTCATAAAGTTGTTCTTATGGTAGATTTAGGTGATCTTAGAGAAGGCTTTTGGGATAAAAAAGAAATTCTAAGTGTTGCATTAAGTGTAGAAAATGATATGTCAAATCTGAAGCTTGCTGGAATAGGTACAAATTTAGGTTGTTACGGTTCAATAATGGCAACTCCTGAAAAAATGAACGACCTTATAGATATTGCTGAAACAATAGAAAGGAAAATCGGCAGAAAGCTTGAAATAATATCTGGTGGTGGCACAACTTCAACACCTATGGTTTTCAATGAAACTATGCCTGCTGGAATAAATCATTTAAGAATCGGTGAAGGAATCATACTTGCATACGACTATGGTGCTTTATTTGGTGTAAATGCAGATTTCCTAAATCAAGATGTATTTACATTAAAAGCAGAAATAATCGAATTGAAAGATAAGCCATCTCACCCTGTTGGAGAACTTTCTTTTGACGCTTTTGGTCACGTTCAAACTTATGAAGATAGAGGTATTAGAAGAAGAGCTTTGGTAGCTCTTGGAAAAGTTGACTTTGGCGACCCTGAAATGTTAATACCACGCAATAAAAATGTGGAAATCCTTGGTGCAAGTAGCGACCATCTGATTTTAGATGTAGAAAACTGCAAGGATGACTTTAAAGTAGGCGATATTCTTGAGTTTGATTTATGTTATGCTACTATGGTATATCTAACAAGCTCAAAAAACGTTCACATAGAAGTACGCTAGGGCTTAAAACTAATCTTATTTATTGCAAGTAACCCTTATCAAAAAATACAATGGGTATATATAGGAAATTTTATTTTATTTTAAATTATTTAGGGTATAATAATTGTAGATAGTTAATTTTATAAAAGATATAATTGTTTTGTCTAGTGCTAGGCACAAATACAAGGACGATATGAGTGTACTCTTTCGTACACGATTGAGGACGAAGTTTTTGTGACAACGCAATAGGCAAAAAAAGACAAGTATTACGCAGGATTTTTTGTCTAGTGCTAGGCACAAATACAAGGACGATATGAGTGTACTCTTTCGTACACGATTGAGGACGAAGTTTTTGTAACAACGCAATAGGCAAAAAAGACAAGTAAAAGGAGGAGTTTTAATATGTTAAACCAAAAAATACACACCCTAATAAACGATCAAATCAATAAGGAGTTCTACTCTGCATACCTTTATTTAGATATTTCTAATTATTATTATGATGAAGGTCTTGAAGGTTTTGGAAATTGGTATAAAATCCAAGCCCAAGAGGAAAGAGATCACGCAAATCTAATGATGCAATATCTACAAAATAACGGTGCAAAAGTTACTTTAGAAGCTATTGCTAAACCTGAAACAAATTTCAATAATTTTGGCGATGGTTTAAAACTTTCATATCATCACGAAAAATATATTACTGATTCAATTCACAAAATATATGATGCTGCATATGAAATCAAAGACTACAGAACTATGGAATTTTTAAATTGGTTTGTAAAAGAACAAGGTGAAGAAGAAAAAAATGCTGAAGACTTAGTACAAAAATACGAAATGTTCGGTTCTGAAATCAAAGCTCTTTATATGATGGATAGCGAGCTAAAAGAAAGAAGTTACGATGGTCCTGAGTTGACACTGTAACATTTCTAAAATTTATATGACATTAAAATAACCCACATCAGTGGGTTATTTTTTATTTTAAATATTTAATTTCTTGCTTGAGATAAAGCTTGTTCTACAGCTTTTTTCATTGCATCAGAACTTACTGTTGCTCCACCAATAGAACTTACTTTTGAAGATTGAGCCCCTAACATTCTAGGTATCATAGCTTTACAATCTGTCCAATATGGTTCATCTTCCATATGGTCTTCTATTTTTATTACTATAATCTCATCGTTTTCAATTACAACGCTTAAAACTACATCTCCATTATATCCTTTTGCTCTACCTGTGAAAGTACCATCTTTGTATTTTTTCTTAGGTTCTTCTTTTTTAGGTTCGGGCTTTGATTGTTCCTGAGGCTTTTTATCTTCTTTAGGTTTATTCCCTTGATTTTGTTGTGGTTTATTGTCTTTCTTTTCTGGTTGTTTATTTTGTTTTGGTTTTTGCTTTGTTTCTGGTTTTTTCTCAGGTTTTTGTTGTTCTGTATTATCTTTCTTTTCTGGTTTTTGTTCCGGTGCTTTGTCCTTTTTATCTACATCTGATTTAGGTTCTTCAACCTCATTATTATCTTTATTTTCATCATTTTCTACTTTACTGTCAGTATTTTCATCTTCAGGTTGTTTTTCATCTTCCGAAACATCCTTTTCTTCGTTTTGAACATCTTGATTTTCATCATTTTTTTCACTTTGTGTATTTTTCGATTTATCTAAAGTAAATACTTCCTCTTTTGGTTTTTCTACTTTTACAATTAAATTCGGAACACTATATGCAACTACAAAAGAACCTAATGCCACGACAACAATCCAAACCAACGCTTTCTGCAAGACACCTTTTTCTTTATACGCCAAAGTAATTCTCATTCCTGCATAAATGCCAAATATCAAAGTGTACACAACTATGCTGAAAAAATATCCTGGTCTTTCCTTTAATGCCAAAGGTATAAATAGCAACAATACGTGAACATAAGTCAACGCATAAAATAAGTATGCCCATCTTTGCATTTTCTTCCACTTAACTGCTGACATTTTATTTCTTATTGAATAAAAAGACGTTATAAACAGAGGTATCATTATAACCATAAGTATCATTGTTGAAATAGTAGCTATCAACTGATATGTAGGCAAAGCTTCAGGTTTTTTAAAGAAAAACACAAAATAAACAAGCCCAAAAGAAATATTGTGCCCTAAGGTCAAAATAGACGCCATTATTGACAATTCTGCTCTAATAGGCATTAATCTTTTTTTTACAAAAGACCCTTTACTAAAAGCTCCTATAAACATAACTACAATAAATAAAGCCGTTGCTATTACACCATTTGCAAATAAGCTCCAAATCCAGTCTCTAGTCCATCTTGAAAAATGAACCACAGCTTCTGTCATAGTTAAATATATGATGCCCAAAGATAATAGTACGCACAAAATATAAAGAGCTGTTGCGTATTTTTTAATAGAATCTTTAAAAGCTATTGATAAAGGAACAACTATTCCTAATCCAATAAGTATTAACATTTTCTAATCCCTTTCTTAAAATATACTTAAAATATAGTTTAAATAAAAATGACATACATTCTTTCGTATGCCATTTTTATTATACCACAAATCTAGTTTGCTACAACTAATTTGTGAAAAATCTTATATTTATTTTTTGTTATATACTTAAATTTACAAATCTAAAATTTCTTTTTCATTCAAACCTGTTAATTCTTTTATCATTTCCGTAGACAATCCTTTTGAAATCATATTTCTTGCAATTTCAAGATTTCTATCTGCTATTCCTTCTTCTCTACCTAAAAGCATTCCACGTTCTTCTCCTATTGCTATCCCCTCTTCCTTTGCACCTTCCATATCACTTATATAATCGTACTCTGCTTTCTCATACATATCTTCCCAGTATCTGTCCTTGTATTCTTGGCTAAATCCATATACTTTTTTTACCGCTTCTGACATAAGTCCACCTGACCTTTCCAGTTTCTCAAAATCTTCATTGCTTTCTGCAATTAAAAGTTCTGCCCAAATATCCTTTTCATATCTATCTTTGTTATCCCTGTATTTATATAACTCTACAAAACACATTCTTCTATCTTCATCTACTCTTTTCCCTGTTTCTTCGTGTACATAAGCTATG
>PDWI01037649.1_pt1 | contig 10677 bp, 12 predicted proteins | sample 1430891 | NCBI WGS metagenome assembly PDWI01 (sample SAMN01162508, study PRJNA174530) | Oral metagenome, whole genome shotgun sequencing project. | biome: Marine environment; feature: Marine mammal; material: Swab sample of the gingival sulcus; isolation source: swab sample of gingival sulcus... | reverse complement strand
TTGCAAATCAGTTAGCGTAAAAGCCTTACGGTTTCCTGTTGCACCGTCAAGTGTTGCCACTACATTTTTACCCGTTGTTTCCAAAATGTTTTCTACTGGCAATGCCTTATGTTCGCCTACTGGCGATACTACCATATTGGTAAGCATACCCTCTGCAACCTCTTCGCTTAGGTTTGCGATATCTTGGTCGAGTACAGAACGGCGTTTGTCGTAGGACAATTCTACCGTATCAGCGTGAGGAATATGCACGGGGTCAGTTGTATATTCGTCAATGCTATATAGCACCTCGCCGTCTAATCTGCGTTTCACTTCCGCAGGCAAAGTCGTTCTATTTTTTACCACTTTTGACGGCTCGCCAGCTTGTGGTATATGCACGATTTTACCGTTGATAATATTTCCCTCTGCTACATTGGAAATATGGTTCAAAAAAGAGTTATCCTCTTTTAGTTTTTCTTCGATGGATTTCTTCCAAAGTTCAATTTGTAATCCCATTTTATTAGTATTTAATTCGTTATTTTTTATCCTATCCCTACCCCTTTCCCAAGGAAAGGGAACTCCCCTCCCTTTGGGAGGGGTTGGGGGGTGGGAAACTCATCACTCAATTAGGCTGGTTTCTTTCCAAATTCCTGCTCAAAGCGTTGCTCGTAATACTCCTTATGCTCCGCTTTCAAAGTTGCCAAGTGGTCGCCTTTGTCGAGTTCGTCCCAACTCATATCGTCAAACTTGGCAAGCGTTGCCTTTTCATCTTTCAGCTCGTCAGCAATAGACTTTTGTTTTGGCAAAGCCTTTAATAACTTTCGAGCCGTTTCGTAGTTGCCTCCTGCTAACTGCAAAAAGTCCTCTTTACCGTCAGCATTCAATCGACCGTCTTTTACAGCCGTGTCCAAATCCGCCTCAAAATCTGCTTTTAATTGAGCCGTTTTTTCATCTTCCAACTGTTTAACCTTTGCAAGTGCATTGTCTCGCTCAGTAGTAGCAGTTGCTAATTTCGTTTCGATGCCTTTCACAGCTTGTAATACAGCCGTAGCATCTGCCGTTTCATCTAAATTTAGATGTAATTTTAATTCTTTCATATTCTCGTTATTTGTGGGTTGTTTTCCTTGTAATGACAAACACAGACTTTTCAAACTATCGTCGCTCAGCATTTCGCCACTTTCATTATATAAGGCGATAGCATTTGCATTAGACGGTACGGCAACAATAGAGACTTCAAATAGTCGGCATTTGGTTAAAACCACTTTACCTCCCATTACTTGCATATCTTCCTCCTTGAAGAAAAGCCCCATACTACAAGCTCTAAGCGTACCTTTTTCGACCTTTCTAACGACTTCTTTTCCATCCGTATCTTCGGTATCAAATGCAGGAACTCCGCTTAATTGCCCCTTTTTCATTTGCAAATCAGACCAAGTGCCGAGTACATTTTTAGTAGTATTGCAATGGTCGTATAAGCAAATAGGGTTTTTCTCAAAGTCGGAAGTATCAATCCCAGCCGTTAAGACAGAAAAGCCGTAACTATTCGTTACCGTTTCATCATTAAATACAAATCGTTTTTTCATCGCCTTTTGTGTTTGCGTTTTTCAATTCTTTTGGTGCAAAGGTCGGGTAGCCACAAAACACAAAAAAGCCGAGAGTTTATGATACCCCTAATTTGGGGGTATGATACGGGAGATTTAGGGGTATCATAAGTTACGGGCTTCCTAAAAATCTAAATAGCAACGACTTTTGCACCAAAAGAAATACGCACGATATGGCACGAATGACAAAAGAAGAAACAGAAAAGTTAAAGAAATACGCACGGCTTTTATTCGTTGAAAAAGGAATTACAACGGCAAAAGCCTTAGCGTTGGAAGTTGGCGTAACTGAAAAGACTGTTGCCAAATGGATATCAGAGGGCGATTGGGAAAAGTACAAGAAAAATATCGTTTTAACGCGTGAGGAACAGATGAATTTAATGTTAGACGAGTTAGAACAAATAAACGCCCATATTAAAGAGCAACCAGAGGGGCAACAATTTGCCGACTATAAACTTGCAATGGTACGCCGTCAGCTTATCAAAGATATTAAGGACTTAGAAACCAAAGCCCTCGTCGCTGAGCATATCAATTCGCTAACACAATTCTTGTCGTATGTACGCACAAGGGATGTAGAAACAGGGCAACTCATTGCGGAGTTTGTGGATATGTTTGTTAAATCTCAATTAAAGTAAAATGGCACTAAAAAGACACAGCAGAGAAGACTTACAAGCCTTTGACTTTTGGGACAATTACTATAAAGAATACCAAAGTACCGATAACATTGACTACAACGAAAGTCAAGAAGATATTGACGAGCGAAAAAAACGCTTAGAGGCAAACCCAGAAGAATGGTTTAAGTATTACTTTGAAAAATATTGTACGGCAGAACCTGCCCCTTTCCACAAGCGAAGTACTAAGCGAATTTTGAACAATCCCGAATGGTACGAAGTGCGTCCGTGGTCGAGGGAATTGGCAAAGTCTGGGCGTACGATGATGGAGGCAATCTATTTGACTTTAACGGGCAAAAAAAGGTTATGGATATTAGCATCTGCCACTAATGATAGTGCTATTAAATTACTCAAACCCTTTCGTTTGACCTTTGAAAAAAACAAGCGTATTATTCACGATTACGGACAACAAAAGTCGTACGGCGAATGGAAAGAGGATTTATTCTGCACAAAGGGAGGGGCTTTGTTTTTAGCCGTTGGTGCAGGGAATACACCTCGTGGGGTGCGTAACGAAGAAGTGCGTCCTGACGGAATTATAGTGGACGACTTTGACACCGACGAGGATTGCCGAAATCCTGATATTGTGGATAAAAAATGGCAATGGTTTGAAAGGGCTTTGTATTCGGCTCGTTCTATTTCTGGCGACTTACTTGTTATTTTCAACGGTAACATTATTGCCGATTATTGCTGTATTAAAAAGGCTATGGAAATGGCAGATAAGTACGAGATAGTAAATATTCGTGATAAAGACGGCAAAAGTTCGTGGCCTGCCAAAAATAGCGAAGAAGATATCGATAGAGTGCTGAGCAAAATAAACGCCGCCTCAGTACAAGGCGAGTATTTTAACAACCCAATCACAACAGGAAAAGTCTTTGACAAATTGCACTATTGCAAGATGCAACCACTTCGAAAATACAAATTTCTCGTAGCCTACACCGACCCAAGTTATAAGAAAAATGCAGACTACAAAGCAACGGCATTAGTAGGACGATACAAAGACGAATACCACATTTTGAAAATGTATTGTTCCAACCAAGTAAGCGTGGCGGAAATGTTGGATTGGCAGTACGAAATTTTGGAACAATATGCTAACAAAGTGCCGGTGTATTTCTTTATAGAATATCCGTGGATAGACGACACGCTAAAAGCGGAAATAAAGAAAGCCAACAATCGCCACAAACAAACCTTAGCCTTAAAATCCGATGCCGATTTGCGACCCAAAAAGGGCGAAAAGTTTTACCGAATAGAGAGCAAATTAGAGCCACTAAACCGCAACGGCAAACTGCTATTTAACGAGGAACTAAAAGACAAGCCAATGATGAAAGACGCAGAATTTCAGTTTTTGGCATTATCGCCAAAGAGTAGGGCTCACGATGACGCACCCGATGCCGTCGAGGGTGCAGTATGGAACATAGACCACAAAGCAAAACAAGACACCGCACCGCCCAAAATCTATGCTCCTTTGCCCAACAATAAGCGATTTTAACCCCCTTTCCTTTGGAAAGGGTTGGGGATAGGATAACACGAGCGTTCGCACACTCATAATTCATAACTTATAACTCATAACTAAAAAATGTATCTAACAACAGAAGAACTAAAAACCCACGCATACAGCGAAGAAATAACGACAATCATTCGAGGGGACGAAACTATCGCCTTAGCCTCTATTGATATGGCAATAGAATTTGTCAAATCAAAATTAATGCGACACTATGATGTAGAGGCAGTATTTTCAGCCAAAGGGAAAGAACGCAACCCCTTAGTGCTAAATATCGTCAAAGATATTGCCCTATGGAACTTAATCGGTCTGTCCAATCCAAGCATCGACTACGAAGACAAAAAATTCCGTTACGAGCAGGCGGTCGATTGGCTAACTGCTGTAATGCCGACCACATTACCCAAATTAGAAGAAACTGAGGACGACGACCTAAGCACAGGCAGTTCATTCAGTTTCCACTCTAACCCCAAACGAACTACCCATTTTTAAGTGCGTCTTGGGGATAGGATAACACGAGCGTTCGCACACTCATAACTCATAATTTATAACTCATAACTAAATAAAGATTATGGAACAAAGACAACAGATAGGCTTTCTAAAACAAGAAAAAAAGCCACAACAACAAATAAAAATAAGTAATGTATTAGTCGTTCGCCCACCAGATAGGGCAAGCGTAGGCATTGAAAAACTAAAAAACGCCCTATCGTCAGCAGACAGAGGACGAATGCACAGTTTGTATAATCTATACGATGAACTCTTACGCGACCCCGTACTTGGCAATGCCGTTGAAAAACGCATCACAGCCATTACCAATGCTGATTTATTATTCCCAAAAGACGGCAAAGAAAACGACGAAATGTGCGACTTTATTGATACGCCAGAATTTGAAAAATTATTGCAAGAAATAATGCTATCAAAATTCTACGGCAAGTCCGTAATAGAGTTGGCTTTTGCACCCAATTTCAAAGCCGTAAGTATCAAACGCCAACATTTGAACACCGAGCGAAAAGAAATAGTCCGTGAGGTATTTGATGAACACGGAATACCCTACGAAAATAATGACTTTTTGCTCAATATTGGCGAGGATAAAAATTTCGGCATTTTCTTACGCACCGCACCTTATGCCATTTACAAGCGTAACGGTTGGGGCGACTTTGCCCAATTTGTAGAGTTATACGGCATTGATACCCTTTTAGGATTGTACGACCCCGAAGACGAAAATGGTCGGCAAGAAATGGAAAAGATGATGGCTAATAGAGGGAGTGCAACAGGTATGACGATGAGCAAAAACAGTGAGGTTAAAACCATTGGAACGAAAAGTCCCGGAACCGTAGATATACATGACCGTTTCCTCGACAAATGCGACAATCAGATGCTAATTGCTGTATTGGGACAGACGATGACGACCAAAGACGGCAGTAGCCTTAGTCAGTCCAAAACCCACGCCCAAACCGAAGACGATATTAACCAAGCCGACCGCCGTTTTGTTCAGCGAGTACTAAACACAGAATTACTGCCACGCTTAGAAAAACGAGGTTATGCCGTAAAGGGTGGGCAGTTTCTTTTTGCCGAAAAAGGCGAAAACCTAAGCAAAAAAGATGAACTCGCTATTGCCGAAAGAATAAACAAAATAACAGGGCAAGTTGATGAGGACTATTGGCACGAAAACTTTGGCGTGCCAAAAGGCGAAAAAAAGCAAGAAAAACCAAGTAAAGAGGGAAAAGAGGGGGACGATGACGACCCAAACAACGAACCGCCCACTGATAAAACCAACCGTCAGTCTGAGCTTGTCAAAGACAAAAAAAAGAATAAAAAATCACTCTTTGCTAAGTTAAAGGCTTTTTTCGTAAAAGCCCCGCACAGCGGGGCAAACTCAGTAGCGAAATTGATAGGCAATACTACGGGTGCTGAGCAAAGTCGAAGCATTAATATAAAAGACCTACTACGCCAAGCCTTAGAAGAAATTTATAACGGCAATACGGAAATAGTCAATCGCTTTTTATTCGAGATTAGTAACGAGACCTTGCAACAAGCTTTAAGCCTTGCATTTGACGAGGCTGGGCAGGAATGGAAAGCAGAAAACAGCGACTTTATGAACGAATTTCGCTACAATACTGCCGTGTTTTCAGCATTCAAGGCACACACCCAAACGGCTGAAATGGTTGCGGAACTAACGGACGAAGAGGGCGAATTACGCTCATTTAACAAGTTCAAAAAAGCTGTAAAAACTATTGCGACACATCACAACGAAAAGTGGCTACAAACCGAATATAACACTGCCGTTCGTTCCGCACGAATGGCGGTAAAGTGGCGTGATTTCTTAAAAACCGAACACCTATATCCCAACTTGGAATATATGGAAAGTAGGGCATCACACAAAAGGGAAACACATTTAGGCTATGTAGGTACAATTCTGCCGATTCGTCATTCGTGGTGGGATACGCATTTGCCACCTACGGCGTGGAATTGCAAGTGCTGGGTACGCCCAACCGACAAAGCCCCAACCGCAGTGCCTGACGAAGAATTTACACCGCCAGCACTTGCCAACAATGCAGGAAAAACCGCCCAATTTGCCGATACAACCAAAACGCCCTACTACCAAAACACCCCAGAGGAACTAAGGGAAGAAGTAGAAAAGGTAGCCCAAAAGGCAGAGGAATTACGCTTAAAAGAGGAGTTAAAAGCAAAACTCAAAGAGCAAAGAACCGCCATAAAAGAATGGGCAAAAAATAATTTAATTGGGCAAACACTACAGCACCAAGCAGTAAAAAAAGACATTCATTTTACTGTTAGAGGAATAAAAGAAACATTAAATCAACCTCATAAGTATATTATTGAAAAAAATAATGTGATAAAAAGCATACTGGATATTTTACCAAAGTCAGAGTATAAGGGAATTACTTTTTATAAAGATAGAACTTCACACATTTTTGAAATTGAAATAAATGGCGAAAAAAGTTACATAATTGTAAATGAAAACAATAAAAAAGAATTGCTATTTCATAGCATAACAGAGAGCAATAAGGTGTTAAATAAAATAGAAAAACCTAAATAAAACATTTCGCGGAACTGCAATCCGCGTGATGTATTAAATAGGCTTTCTTTTCACAAAGAAACAAAAAATATACCAAACAAACAAAAAAACGACTGTCATTGTGAGCGGGAGCGAAACAATCTCACGCAAGTTCTCACAATTCATAACTTATAATTCATAACTCATAACTAACAAAATGAACTTAACCGAACAATTCCGAAAACGAAAAGAAGAACTAAACAACTTCTTAAAAACTGACGCCCCGCTCATTGTAGGTAGAGAGGCGGTTAATCATTATCAGGAGTCCTTTGCAAACGAGGGCTTTACCGATGAAAAATTAACAAAGTGGAAAGATGTACAAAGACGCAACCCCTTTTCAAAATGGCACGGACACAGCGGACAAACGGGCAAATTTTCAAATGCTCGTACGACTGCCAATATTTTGACGGGCGAAACGGGTGATTTAATGGACGCCATTCGTTTTGACACAACCCCCAAAGGCGTACAAGTCTATAATAACAAGAAATACGCCCGCGTACATAACTTTGGCGGTATGGCAAAAATCTACGGAAAAAAGCCCTTTATGATGACCCCACGCCCCTTTATGCTACCGTCTTCGGTATTAAATCACAAAATACGAGAAAAGATAATCCAAAAAATGAAAGAACGATTAAACACAATTTAACCAATAATTAAAAATGGAAACACTACACAAAATACTACAAGAAAGCGTAAGCGGTGGATTATGGAAATTCATCGGCTATTATTCAATACTTTTTTTAGTATTCTGCTTTTGTCTTGATTTACTTCGTTACATAGGGAAAGGTTTATTTTTATTGCTAAAATACAGACTTGACATTCTGAGCAGGAGCGAAGAATCCCACAAAAGAAACACGAGCGAAACAAACTCATAATTCATAACTCATAATTCATAACTTTATAAAGATGAAACAATTATACAAAACAATCACCGAACAACTAAACCAAATCCCAGAACTCAAATGGATAGACTTCGACGCAGGGCAACTTTACGAAGAAAAACCAAGCGTAGCCTATATAGACCTGCCTCGTTGCGAGGATATTGGCGAGGGTTTGCAACGCATACACGCAAGTTTTACGGTAAGATTAGCATTCAAAGCCTTAGGCGAAACAAACACCAAAGCCCCCGAGCAATACCGAAGTTTAGCCTTACAGTATTTCGATGTAGTAAGCAAAGTAGAAAGGCAATTACACGGCTACCGTAGTGGGTTCTTTTACCCATTCAGCAGAAAATCGGTAAAAAACGAACACTTTAAGCGAGGAGTAAAGGTAGTAACAGTGAACTTTGTAACCGCTTGGAATGCTCATATTTCCAAGACATAAAAGGGTACTGATGGCGTAGGTCAGTTGCCGTTATGGAGTTGCGTTGCATTGTAGAAACAAGCTCATAGCAATAAGGGAGCAAGTCTTCGATACGGCTGACCGACAAATCAAATTCCTCAGAAAGATACGGCAAAAACACATCTAAACGCAAACCGCAAAGGTTATCATAAAAATAAACCCTCGCCGCTAACCGCTGATTTCGTGCCGTGATTTTATCCGTATTTCGCCCTCGCCGTTTCATACTACAAAAATACAAAACCCCAACTTAATAAGCAAGTTGGGGTTTTTAGTTATTCGGTATATTTTTATCATTTACACTTGTCAAGTTCTTTACCTATCTTTTCGCTAAGTTCATCTATTTGCATTTGATAATTCTCTTTCATCAACTTTCCGTCCTCTTTGTCAAGTTTTGCTTGTATTTCTTCTATTTCTGCCGATAGTTTTTCTATTAACTTATGGTCAATATTACAATCCTCATCTTTATCACAACCTAAAAAGAAAAGAGGAAATACAAATAATAATAAAAGTAACTTTTTCATATTTCAACAATTTTAATTTCGAACTCTGCAAAAGTAAGAGAAAAAGTGTATTTTTGGAAATTATCGCACTAAAAAGTATTTTTAATATGGTTAAAAAGGGGTTTATTGATAGCATTATGAACAAAATGGAAAAAGAATTAGGGGCGTCTGCAACTAATGATGAAATAGCAGAATTTGTAACAAATGAACTAATGAAAAACTTAACTGTTAGAGTTAGAACTACTAATTTTGAAGAAAAAAAAGAAGTGTCATATATTGATAAGATTAAAAATAAAATTGGTTTTTATTTTCAAAAATACAAACAAAAAAGAAAATGCAATATTTCCAATATGGAAGATTTTTTCAAAATAAAAGTAACAAAAACTCGCACATTTGAAATAAAAGATAATGATGATTACACTACTTATGCAGGATTTTATGGGAGTGTAATAACATCAAAAAATAATAAAGGAGCAATTGTTTTTAATTCTGGCTGGTATCCAACCCAAAACGAAGGAATTTGTAACAATAGTTATAAAAATGGGGAATTTGCATTTTTCTATAATAATAAATTGCTTGTAAAAAGAGAATACACGCCTTTTTTTAGAATTTTAAGAAGTTTTGTTTCTTGCTCTGGAATATTTGGGGTTTGTTTTAGAATAGAAAAGGAGGAATGTTCAAACATTCTAATGCTATACAACTATCAATTGAATAAAACTTTTGCTTTTCCAATTCAGGCAAATTTTAACTTTATAGATTTCAGTAATACTGATAAATATTTGCTTATTAAAACTTATTATTCAAAAACAAATCCAACCCATAGCAACAAAATTATTTTAATTGATACTCATAATGGTAATATCCATTTCAATACCGAAATTGACTTGCACTTTACTAATGCAGACATAAACGAGGAGAGCAAGACTATTTCGTTAAAAAATGATAATAAAGAAACTCTGTATAGTCTAAAATTTGATAAAGATAATACAGAGAAGGTACTTTTTGATAATATGAATACAGAAGGAAAAATTTATCATTTGGAAAAACAAAATACAAAAGAGGAACTTTTGAAAAATAGATTATATGCTGAACTATTAGAAGAAACTTTATTGTCTGAAATAAATCCCTATACTCATAGGAAATTAGGGGAATATTACGACCATAACAATAATATTGAAAAAGCATTATATCATTATGAAATTGCTTTATCCATAATTCCCCAAATAGGAGTAAAAAGAAGATATAACTTATTAAGGAAGAAAATATAAAAAAATACGAATTTCATCATTTTGAGCAAAGCGAAAAAAACTTTATTTTAAGTCCTCGCCACTCATAACTTATCACTTATAGTTCATCACTTAATTGAGTCCTGCAAGTTTGCTACCTCTATGCCACCAAGCCTTATTCAAAGGCTTTTCCGCACTCTTATGGTAGTTCTGTTCCAACTTACGAAATTGCTTAATTAGGTCGTTCAATTCGCTAAAAGTGTAGTCTTTCAGCGGTTTATGAAGTATAGAGCGGTTCAGCATAAAGCCGTTAAATTTACTCCAATCTTCGGGGTCGTGAATACCTGTGCTTTGTGCTATTTTCAGCACTACGGCTCGTTTATTCCGCAACAGTAATTCATCGGTAGCACTCTTTAAGTTCCGCTCCAACCATTCGCACAACTCAATCATTTCACGCATATATAACTGTTTCGTACTTTCCGTTCTACCATTCGTAAAATGATAAATAAGGTCGTGGCGGTCGTCATTGCTATAACCGTTTTTAGTGAGTAATAGCATCAATTTTCGGTGTATTTTTGTGGCTGTTGTCATTGGTTTGTTATTTAGTTGCTTTTCTTATTAAAAAATCGGCGTAAAACATAGCCTCTTACTATTGAGATTACGGTAAAAAACAGCGTAATTACTACATTTTGACTGCTACTACTTTCCACCCCAACTATTGGAAAAATAAAAAAAGTAGAAAGTAACGAAATCAAAAATCCAACTGCTGTATTTGTTACTGCCTCTACAAGGCTATT
>PDWI01010053.1_pt1 | contig 10677 bp, 2 predicted proteins | sample 1430891 | NCBI WGS metagenome assembly PDWI01 (sample SAMN01162508, study PRJNA174530) | Oral metagenome, whole genome shotgun sequencing project. | biome: Marine environment; feature: Marine mammal; material: Swab sample of the gingival sulcus; isolation source: swab sample of gingival sulcus... | reverse complement strand
AGGTATAATTTCTAGCCTACCAGGTATAGAAAAAGAGATATTCTATGAATATGCTAAGATGCTAGGTAAAATATCATTTAAGAATCCAGGAAATGATACTATAAATGATGTGACATTTACTGTAAGAACAGAAGATGAGAAGATGATAGGCTTCCCTGTACTCCTTAAGACTTCTGCCGGTTTCGTTCCTAAGAAATCGATAAGCAAGCTAGAAGCAAAAGAAGTACTAGATGTTGTTTGGAAGTTTGATTTGGATGCACTTTATGAAAAACTTGAAGTCAATCCAACTGCAAATCCAGATGAGTTTGAAGTAGTATTCCCAGAGGGAACAGAGGAAAGTCAAATTGTTGGATACATAAGAGCTATAAATCCACTTGGAGAAAACGGACCTAAGGAAGTAAGTCACAGTGGCTTATCGTACATATTCAAGGTAGATGCAAACGAAGATGGTTCGTTTACTCCACCTGATGATAATATGCCAAAATATTATGGTGCTAACTACTTTGATTTTGACTTCGAATTAGTTGCTAGAGGAACTAATAGTTCAAGTAATGAAGAAGTAGAAGCTGTGGTACCATTTACACTTAGATACATACCTAAGTACTTCAAGATATTTGCAAATGGAGGAAGTGCTGATAATAATGCACCAACATCGGACAATCCTTATGCACCTATATCTGAAAGTGAAGGATTCTACGACTTGTATCCAGAAATAGAGCCTGTAATAGAAGTTGAGGCAGCCTTTGAGGACGAACGTGGTAGAAAGAGAGGAATCAAATATACCGACAGATTCATGAAACGTATGAATATGGATCGTCCATCTGCTCCAGCGGGAAGTTCAAATGCACCAGCATCATTTGGATTTAAGAGTGATGTTTCTTATGCTAAGAATGTAACTAGCATAGATTATGCTTTTGCAAATCCATCATTTACTAAGATTATGAAGGATGTAGTATTTGAACTTGAAATGAACACAGTAGGTTGGGATAAAAATGGTAAGGCTAAGGCAGGTGCAGAGGAACTTTATGCTCCAGCAGAAATATTTATTACTAGTGATAATGCTGAGTTAAATGCAACAGCTAATTGGTATGAAATAGATGGGCTTAAAATAACAATTCCTGAACTACCAGTTAAGACTAAGGTTAAAATTTCTTACAAGGTTCTAACAGAAGAGCTAGAGTCTCCAATTAGAGAACTCTTAGAAGTAGTTCCAAGGTATGTAGAAGATATTGCACTTGATGACCAAGTGAATCTATATGCAAGAGTTAAAACTTCATTTAGCAAAGAGAGTACTGAGTTTACTGGACTTGTGGAGGCTAGAGAAGTAAGTGAAACAGAAGATTTAGGAGATTCATTTAAAATTTACTTTGAAGGTAGCGATGCAGATGTTAATGCTTACTTAGCAAGTATTGAGTCAATAAAAGTTGGTGAAAGTACATATACTAAGTTAGCAGCGGGCGAAGAATTTGCAGGTGATAAGTTTGAAATAGTTAAGAACAGAGCGGATACATCAGACACTATTAAATTAGGAAAAGATGGCTTTGTAGATGGTATTAATACAGACTTGGTATTTGAAGCAGATGGTTATGAGCCACAAGAATTTAAGATGGATAAGTACGGAAATGTAGTAGAAAGTGATGACAATGAAGAAAGCTTCTTTACTCCATCTTCCAAGTTTGAAGTGCTTAAACGACCTAAGTTATATATGGCTTATGATTTAGAAGAGTATCCATCTGAGGATAAGTATTTGCTCAAGGCTAAGATTACAAATCTTGGTGAGGGACTTGCTAAAAACATTAAGATAGGAAAACCAGTCATACCTAATACGAGTGCATCATTATATATCTTCTCAGCTTACGGCAGACCTTTCAACAAGGTCAATGTAAGACCTGATAAGACTTGTATAATCAAGGTATTAGAACCTGGTGAAACAATAGAGTTAGAGTATATTTTAATAGCACAAACTAATGGTAATGCAAACCAAGATGTAATACTAGCTTCACTAAATAGACTTGCTAAATTACCAAGTATACCTGTTAATTCATCAGCGAGTGGAGTTAGAATGCCACCGATGTTAATCGAAAAAGATGAAACAATAAATAGCGAATATGACCTTAAAATGATACAAGAAGAGATAGCAAAATTAGGTGGACTTGATAAGAATACAGGTGCACCACTTGCGGATGAGCCTGGTACACTTAACGAATTAGTAGATAAGACAGCATCAGAGCTTGCGATAGCGATTTATAATAACTATGATTACAGCAAGGCATTGGCTCAGGCTGAAGGTTCGCAAGCATTCCTTAAATATATGGAAGTTTGTGTTGGAATAGCTAGACAATATATTAATGCGGTAAGCAGCGCGGTTAAGATTGCTAAATCCGTTTCAGCTGTTGCAAGTGGAGCTGCAGGTGTTAAGGATGCAGGTAAAGAAGTACTTGAGGAACTAGGCATAATTAACGGTGGTCAGAAATGGTATAGTTCTTCTTTAGATAACGTAATAAAATTTGGTAAGAAGTATAAGAAATCACTTACTGCATTTTATGATACTGCTTTTGCACATTACTTTGATTTTTCTGATTCACCAAATGTTAGTGATGTTGAAAAGACTACTTTAAATGAGCTCAACAATGAAGTTATTAGACTTACTGATCTTGTTATGGATAATATGTATGAGGCGGTAAATCTAATGGATATGGCATACAATAGTGATTTTTCTAAAACACCTGATTATGTAAAACAAGCAGATGTTTATTGGAAAAATGCAATGGATGCAAAACAAAAACTTAATAAAGCATTTGAAAAACTTAAACTTAAAGCCTCATTAGTAGTACCTGAGGATGTTAAACTCATTGAAAAAGAACGTATCAGGATTCAAGACATTATTATTGATGGAAGTGCTAGATATGTAACAAATGCAGGTATTGTTGAATCGACTATGGAGGTTAGAAAAGATGCAGCTAAGAAGAAAGCTCTTCTTAAGAAAGTGCTCGATGAGAAGGTTAAGATTTCGGATAAGGTAGGTTCTTTAGCTATAGTAAAACTTGAAAGTGATATTGCTACAATTAACGATTTATTGGAAAAAGCAAATATTGAAGAGACTATTAATTCAGAAGTTGTTATGAGTCTTGTAAAAGGCGAGGGAGCAGGCATCATGAAGAGGAACGAAGACTTAGAAGCTCTTACACCAGAGATAATTAAGTTAGGAAATCCTCCAGAGATAAGGTTTAAAACTGAAATCGATGTAGTTGATGACTTAAATAAATTAGTTATACATGCACTTTATGATTTAAATATGAGTGATGACGAAGCTATAAGATACTTGACTGATCATGCTAAGAAGAGAATGTATGAAAGAATTGATATGGACGTTTATAACAGAACTATCGCATACAAACTTGAACAAGCAGGATTAGATCCAGCTAATCAAGCACCTTGGGACAATTATGGACAAGGTATTCAAGTGGCTAAAGTTGCTGCAACTAGTCGAGTTAGCATAAATGATATTGAGGCAGAAAATAAGGCAAAACTTAAAAAAGCTTACGACATGATAGAAGAGTATAAGAAAGACCCTAGTAGACTTACATCATACTTCCCATATACTCAGTTCTATGAATATGTAAAAGGCTTAAATGAAACTGTTGATGCAATGGTTCCTGAAAACAGTTCTAGCCTAGCACATGGTAAATACAGAAATATGTGGATTTACAGAAATAATTCTGGTGGAATTGAACCTATGGAAATTGGATTTAAAGAAATTATTCAATCTCAAATGATGCTTGATAAGAAATTCTCACTTGGATTTATGAATGTATCTAATAGGCATGATATAAGTATTGTTAAGGGAAGTATGCAAAATCTAAGCGTAGGAATAGATGTCGCTACAGCTGGATTATTTGAACTTCTTGAGTTGTCGGATGACGCTGCAGGAGTAGCAACAGGTTCACTTAGAGATTGGTATACAATAGACAGTGAATATGCAAGTATAGACGAGACAGACAAGAACATCAATTTCCAAATAGCTTTGGGAATGAGTCAGTTGTACATGAACCAAAGTCTCGCTCTATCAAAACAATCCATGATAGCAGATAGTGTAGTTGATTTGCTCACTAATTTGGAAAAATGGAGGAAGGTAGACCCAGAGATACCAATAACAGTCGTAGCAAACAATGTAGGTGATATTACCTTTGTAGATGACCAACATGCACAAGTAGTAGCTTCACTAAAACTTAGAAATGACTTTGAAAATCCAGTAAGAGTATCGCCTAAGATAGTTATTAGAGATAGTTTTGGAATTGTTAACTCAAGGACATGTCAAACATATACTATAAATCCTGGTGAAACTAAGGACTTTGTAGAATACATGACAGTAATGTCAAATGCACTAAGAGATATGGGCGGATTCATAGCTGAGTTTACTTTCTCAGTATCGGATCCAACAACTCTTACAGTTGCACCAAACTATGGACCATATGTAAGTTTCTTCGATGTAGTTAAACCAGAGGATTTGGACTCAATAAGAGAAGCACATAGTTATAACATAGTCTTTGATGATGAAATAGAAGCTGGCGATAGTAAAGTTATTAGTGTAAGTAAAAATGCGGGAAATAATCTAAGATTGTATCTATCTAGTATAGAAAATGACGACTTAGATATAGCAGTAGATGGATATGCTAAGACTAGTGGAGGCTACATTATAGTAGATGACAATAGTGAAAGTGTAGATGTAACAATTAGCAATAATGGCGAAGACAAGGCACGTTGTGTACTAGCTGTAGCAGATGTACCTAGGTATGGAGCTACATTAGGAACTTATGCTGATTATAAGAAATTTGAACTCACTACAGCAGATGTAGATGGAGAAGAAAAACTTCTAGCAGCTACACAATTAGAACTATACGAAACAGGACTTAACGAAGATGTGACAGTAAGTATAGAAAAACCTGTTTTCAAAGCTGGAGATGGAACAGCTATTTCAGCTGATGTAAAAGTATTTGTAAAAGAGAGAAATGCTGAAGGCAACATGGAAGAAAGAGAAGTAACAGATGCAGAACTTCTAAACTTGACAATACTTAAAGGACAGGCTCGTGGACTTACAATGAGATATACAACAAGTACTGCTCTAGCGGATGGTCTTTATAAGGGTGACATAGTAATAAGAGCTAGTGGCAACAACTTTGTTACAGAAAATGTTCCATATGATTGGTCGTTTGAGAATGGAGAATATGTATATAGACTACCTATAGAACTCAAGAAAGGTGATATAGATAAGCCTACAAAACCAATTATAATAACAGCTGAGCAAGACGTTATGGATGAAAACGGATTTAGTGGAGTAGTAGAAGGTGGAGCCGATGCGGATATTATAGTCAGACTATTCGCAATTAAGGGTAGCACAGAAACTGGAACCTTTGTAGCTGGCGACGGAGAAGTAGCTAAGGAGGTAGCTTCACAAGCAACAGGAGTAAATGGAAGATTTAGATTTGAATTTGACTCTTGGGATGAAGGAACTTATAAGTTGTTTGCAAGGGCATACTCGCCAAATGGACTAATAAGTGAAGAGAGTGAAGAACAACCTGTAGTTGAAACTCACAAGCCTGATAGTGTTAGAGCAAGTGTTGAGCTTATTTCACCAAGTGAAAATGTAGCAGTGATTGAAGCTGTGGAACTTATACAGTTTAGAATTACTGACGAAGACACTTCGCTAGATATGCTCGAAGCTAGTATGACAGTTACTGATGTAGAAAGCGGAGTGCAAGTGCTTGATATTGCAGCAGATGATGAAAGACTTACTTATGATGTGGGTACAGGAATTGTTAGCATAGACATTAGTGGAAGTCCACTTAGCGATGGTACTTACCTGATAAGTGCAAAAGTTAAGGATGAAAAAGATGTAATTTCATCAACTGACTTCCAGATAAGTGTTGGTAGCAAGGTTGCAATGACTGTAGTAGTAGTAGATAGTCAGGGTAGTCAAATATCGAATGCTAGTCTTAAGCTAGGAGATGAAACATTAATCCTAGAAGATGGTAGCAAGCTTATCAGCTTAGAGGCTGGAGAGTACAGTTATGAGGCAAGTGCTGATGGCTACTTGACAAACAGTGGAAACTTTAACTTATCAGCAAGCAATCATGAATTAGAAATAACACTAAGTAAAGGTGGAGATGTTCTAATTACCGTAGCTGATGAGAATGGAGTGGCAATATCTGGAGCTAAGGTTACTATAGGTGACATAGTTGTAATGACTGATTCTGAAGGTAAGGCAGTAGTCAACCTAGAAGATGGACAGTACAGCTTAAGTGTTAGCAAGTTAGGTTACATAGATATAAGCGACTTAAGTTTTAATGTAGTAGATGGTGTAAGTGATTTAGCTAGTTTGGGAATGGATATAAATGAGGATTCAAACTTTGCAGTATCTCTTAAATTAGTTGACATCTTAGGTAGAGCGATAGCAGGTGTTACAGTTAGTGGTGAGCTAGTTGGTGCAAATAACTTTACAACAGATGCAAGTGGTTTTGCTCTAAATAATGGTGATGGAATTGCGAATAAGGCAAATGGTACTTATAGCTTTACAGCTTCTAAGACTGGATACGAAACTCTAAGTGGTAATGTCACTATAGCAAGTATGGTAACAGACGAAGTTATGACGATGAAGATAGACAGTAGTCTTGCTTCTGCAGATACTTCAAATCAAGTGCTAAATCTTGCAGCTGGCTACGTGGCATCGAGCTCAGAGGACTTCGCAAGCACTATTGCAAATGGTGACAGTATAGAGCCAAACACTATAATTTACGTTAAAGCAACAGGAGCGGCTAACGATACTTCGGTACCATTTATGACACCAGACAAGGCAGATACACCTAGCGGAACCAGTGTAAATCAAAGTGGTGAAAATACTGTTGAGATAGATGCTGTGGCTGGAGCTGAGTACAGTAAGGATGGTGGAATATCGTGGCAAGACAGCAATGTGTTTACAGCTGTAAGTGGAAGCGAAAGCTATGCAGTAAGGATTAAGCCAAGTGCAGACAAGTTTGCATCAGACATCTTGCAACTAGGTGAAATAGAGCTAGAGCCATGGAAGCTATTTATAGATGAAATAGACTATAGTGGCGGAGTGCTTAGAACTATGGTTAAACGTAATGGTGATGCTAGTATGACAGATGCAAAACTAATGGCAGTAATCTACGACTCAAACGGCAGAATGGACAGAGTTCTAAACTTAGGCGAAGTAGATACACTAGCTAAAGGTGCTAAGTACGATGTTGAAGTAAGCATAGTCGTAAATGCTGGTCAGTCAATTAAGATAATGCTTATTGACAGAGCTAGTGGTAAGCCACAATGTGAGTTTAGGAAAAAGGATTTTTAAGTAAGGATTATAGTGCTCACTCATTAAAAATGAGTGAGTGCTACTTCCTATTGGGAATTATCCAAATTATCATTAAAAAGAAGTAAATTAATACGGTAGTAATAAACATAATAAAGTTTTTTAGTATAAAGATTAAAGAGGAAAATCATGAAGAAGTTTAAGAAGGTTGCAAAGAGTTTTTTAGGTCTGATTTTGACTACTACAATTCTTGCTATGACTGTTTCCCCTGCTTTTGCAGGTGGACAGCCTAGTATCACAGTAGTGTCGTCTAAGGCTGAAGCAGTAGCAGGTGAAACGGTGGATTTCACAGTTAAGATTTCTGGTGATTACCAGAAGTTTAGGGGTTTTAGTTTAAGGGTATATTTCCCTATGGATAAGTTTGAAAGTCTAGAGATTAGGGAAAAAGATTCCATCGAGACAATAGCTGGATTATCTTCAAATGGCAATATCGATCACTTTGACAATGTTGATTTGTCTAAAGGTTTTGTTTCGTACATTGCTTATTGGGATAATGGATACGATGGAGAGGTAAATGGTACTTTGTTTAAGATAAGGGCAAAGCTAAAAAGTAATGCTAGTACGGGTGATGCCAACATTTATATAAGTGATAATATCGAGCATACATCCTATGCTAATTCTGATTATGAGAGCAAGCAATTTGTTCTTAATAATCCAAGTTTATTAGTTAAGGCAAATTCGAATAGTGGAAGTGGTTCAGGAGATGGTTCAGGTGGCTTTAACGGTTCAGGTTCGGGTAGTTCAGGTTCGGGTAGTTCAAGTTCGGGCAGTTCTGGTTCTGAGACTTCTTCAAGTGCATTAAGTGGAGATGATGATGCGGGGATTATTACAGAAGAATTAATACAAAAAAATAGAAAAAATTTAAAAACTTCAAAGGATAGGCTAAGAGACACCGTAATTATGGAGATCAATAATTATGCAGCCACTGTAGATGGAGGCTTGTGCCATATTTACAAGGGTGAAAAAGTTGCTCCATTTATAGATAAACAGGGAAGGACGATGATTCCTGTTAGGTTTGTAGGAGAGGCTTTAGGGGCTTTGGTTAAGTGGGATGCTCCTACTAGGCAGGTTACTATAAGTCTTGATGATAAGGTTGTTGTTATGACACTTGGTAGCAAAGTTTTTACTCTTAATGGAGTGAAAAAAGAGATGGATACTACAGCTAAGTTAGTTGATAGTAGGACTATGGTTCCGGTAAGATTCGTTGCAGAGTCTTTAGGAAAAGCAGTTAAGTGGGATGGTAAAAACAGGTTAGTAATAATAAGCGAGCCGGCTTATCCTTGGTTCTTAGAAGAGGAATTAGAGAAGAAGGCTAGTGAAGATGTGAAGTTATTATTATCACCGATGATAAGAGATTTAATTGAAACGGAGGTTAAAAAATGAAAAAAATAAAATTAAGAGTTAATAGTCTAAGACTTCTGTTTTCGATGATTTTAATATCTATGTTTTTAACTTTAACTGCCTTCGCAGATTCTAGTATAGTAGAAAATGATTTAGGAAATGGAACATGGAGCTACACTATAACATTTGAAGATGCTGGTGTTAGCAACGGTTCTTTCTATGCTTTAGTAATAGTTTCTGGAGATGATTTCAGTATTGATGTGGATGATATTATCTATATGGATCAAAAGACAGCGGCACAAGATGGAAGCATAGTTTTTGATAATGTAATACCAAAAAATTATGCTGGTGGTAGAGTTTATGTTACAGGGCTAGCTTCACCAGTTTATATAGGAGACTTGCCATCTCATGGAGTTTCTTATTCTGGTAGCATAAACTGTTCGGAAGCAACTGGAAGTGACTTTCCAGTAGTTAAATTCATAGATGCGAGTCAAAACGAAGTGACTGCAAATGTAAAAAAGACTGCTGATGGTATTTATGCCTTTGATTTTGCTGGAATATCAGCAGGTGATTATACTTTGGAAATATCAAAGGTAGGTCATGCAACACTAAGCGAAGACGTAAGTATTACTGTATCTGTAAGTGATGTAAGCAAGACTATTAATAGGTTGGGAGATATTAACAAGGACGGACTTGTGTCAATCGTTGATATAGCCTTGTTAAAAGACTATATTTTAGGAATAAGTACCTTAGATGCCTATTCTATTAAAATAGCAGATGTTGATAGTAGTGGTGGTGCAAATATAGTAGATTTATCAATAATAAAAGATTACATCTTAGGTGTAATTAATACTTTTAACTAGGGGGTATAAAATGAAAATATTTAAAAAATTATTATCGTTGTTAATAGCTGTTAGTATATTGTTTTCTTTTGTACCTTATGAGGAGGTTAGAGCTACTGATTCGGTAACTTTTTTACTTGAAGTTAACAAGAATGTATTAAAAGTTGGGGAAAAAGTTCTTATTACTTTAAAAAGTCAAGATGCAATAGATGATTTTTATACAGCACAAGCATTTTTAGATTATGATAAAGAAAAACTATCTTATGTAGCGGGAAGTGAAAATCAAATATTAAATACAAAAACTGGAACTAGTATATATAACCTTTCTGCAATAGGTAGGTTAACATCGGTTAGCAATCCGGCTGTTAATTGTCAAGTTATTGCTGGTGAAGCTTTTTATACTGTTGAATTTGAGGCAATAGATGTAGGAACAGTAAATTTATCATTAGCTGAGTCAGCTTGTACTACTGGGCCGCCAACAACAGTTATTCCAGTTGATCAAAGTTCAACCCAAACCATAAACATTAGAAAAGACGTTACTGGAGAACAAGCATTTACTATGCAGGTACCAGTTAAGAATGGTGTTGTTGATAGGTCTGTTAATTCGGTTACAGGTGGTGATTTGGGAACATCTTATGAACTTTTCCCTAGCAGCACAGGAATATATATTGATTGGGAAGTTCAAGACGATGATGGTAATTGGTCTAATTTTGATGGAAATAATTTCACTGGAAATAGCATATACAGAGCTATATTTTATTTGATGTATAACGATTTATATGATTATTCTAGTGAGGTATCAGCTACTGTAAATGGTGAGGCTGTTGACGGTATTTCAAAAATACCAAATCAAAATGCACTTAGAATTACAAAGGTATTTCCAAGAACAGCTCTTAAGAGTCTTGATAGTATAGAGATACAGAGTGCGGATTCGGTAGATAAGCCAGTTATTATAAGTGGAAATCACGAGGACGTGGTAAGTGCTCAGCTTGATATAAGTGCAGTGGGTACTTTTGATGACTTAAGTACTGAAAATGTTGAAGTTACATGGACTATAGAAAACTCACCTGCACCAGAAGGTGTAAGCATAAGTGGTAGCACTGCAGATGA
>PDWI01010050.1_pt1 | contig 10678 bp, 7 predicted proteins | sample 1430891 | NCBI WGS metagenome assembly PDWI01 (sample SAMN01162508, study PRJNA174530) | Oral metagenome, whole genome shotgun sequencing project. | biome: Marine environment; feature: Marine mammal; material: Swab sample of the gingival sulcus; isolation source: swab sample of gingival sulcus... | reverse complement strand
CAAACTAAGAAGCGGTGATTACCATTTCATAAGATTTAAAGATAATCTCTTGCTTTCAGAGTAAGAGATTATTTTGTTTATAAACGAACTCATTAAAACAAGAGGTTTTTTAATTAAAAGAGTATCAAATAAGTAAATTATGCTTACACTAAAATATATTTCAGAAAATAGAGAGCAAGTAATTTCTGCTTTGCAAAAAAAGAACTTCAAAGAATTGGAGTTGATTGATGAAGTGCTGCAACTCAATGAAGAGAGAAAACAGACACAACAAGCAACCGATACTTTGTCGGCTGAAATGAACCAGTTGTCTAAATCTATCGGAAAATTGTTTCAAGAGGGAAAAGTAGAGGAAGCCAATCAAGCGAAAGCCCAAACTGCTGACTTAAAAGCGAAAATCAAAGCATCGGCAGAGAACCTTTCATTGATAGAACAAAAAGTCCAGGAATTGTTGGTTTTAATCCCTAATTTACCGCACTCATCTGTTCCAAGTGGTGTCAAAGCAGAAGATAACGTGGTAGAGAAAGAGGGTGGAACAATGCCTCAACTTTCTGATAATAAATTACCACATTGGGAATTAGCGAAAAAGTATGATTTAATTGATTTTGAATTAGGTGTGAAAATAGCCGGTGCCGGATTTCCTGTTTACAAAGGAAAAGGAGCGAGATTACAACGTGCTTTGATTAATTTCTTTTTAGACAATGCACAAGAAGCAGGTTATTTAGAGGTTCAACCTCCCTACGTTGTGAATACGGATTCTGGTATGGGAACAGGACAACTTCCTGATAAAGAAGGGCAAATGTATCACGTTACTGCCGATGATTTATACTTAATTCCAACAGCAGAAGTTCCTGTGACGAACATTTACAGAGATGTGATTTTGGACGAAAGCAGTTTACCGATTAAGAATTGTGCTTATTCGGCTTGTTTTAGACGTGAAGCAGGGTCATATGGAAAAGATGTGCGTGGGTTGAATCGTTTGCATCAGTTTGATAAAGTGGAAATTGTGCGTATTGATACGCCTGAACACTCTTATCAATCTCTTACGGAAATGGTGGATTATGTACAAACATTGGTCGAGAAATTGGAACTTCCTTGGAGAATATTACGACTTTGTGGTGGAGATATGAGTTTTACTTCTGCATTGACATTTGATTTTGAGGTTTATTCGGCAGCACAAGAGCGTTGGTTGGAAGTAAGTTCAGTATCGAATTTTGAGAATTATCAAGCCAACCGTTTGAAATGTAGATACAGAAACAGCAATAAGAAGACGGAACTTTGCCACACATTAAACGGAAGTGCTTTGGCATTACCACGTATTATGGCTGCTTTGATTGAAAATAACCAAACGGAAAATGGAATTGTCATTCCGAAAGCGTTAGTTCCTTACACAGGATTTGAAATTATCAATTAAGGTCTCAAAGATAGAAAAGTGTTGTTGTAAATTCTCTTTTTCATTATTAAAAGTTACAAGGTGAGAGTTCTTCTGATAGATAATAATGATTCGTTTACGTACAACATTGTTTCAACCTTAAAACGTATCGAACAAGTAGATACAACGGTTTTAAATTCCGATACTTTTGATATTACTTTATTGGAAAAATTTGAGAAGATTATTTTGTCTCCGGGTCCCGGAATGCCAAAAGATTTTCCGATTTTAGATAAAGTAATATCTTATTGTTTGAAAAACAATAAACCACTATTGGGTATTTGTCTTGGGCATCAAGCGATTTGTTGTTACTTTAATGCTAAATTATTCAATCTCAATCAAGTGATACACGGACACCGAAAAAAGATTAAAATCAATAATTCTTCTTCAATTTATAAGCATATTCCACCCGAAATTGAGGTGGGATTATATCATTCTTGGGCAGTAGAGATGAATAGTTTGGGAGAAGACCTGCAAATAACAGGAGTTTCTGAAGATGGTGTTTTAATGTCCGTTCAACACTCTATAAAACCAATATTTGGGGTACAATATCACCCTGAATCTTTTTTAACACAATACGGAAAACAGATTTTAGAAAACTTTTTATTAATCTAAAGTTATGACTTATCACGAGTTTTCAGAAAAAATGTCTTACTATTTGTCTTCGGATAAACCGTTTCTTTTTCTGGTTGATTTTGAGGCTCAATCCTTTTTTATTTCCCTCTTGGAAGATAGTCTAAAAAATGGCGTATTGTATGACATCAAAGGGAAAACAAATGCTCCTCAAAAGAGTGTTCCCCAAAAACTCAATCTTGATTTTACACCTATAAAGAGAGAATTTTTTTCAAATAGTTTTGATAATGTTGTTGATGAAATCAAGAAAGGAAACTCCTATTTATTAAACTTAACTTTTCCTACCGAAATAGAGAGCAATTTGAGTTTAGAGGAGATTTTTTATGTTTCAAAAGCACCTTACAAACTTCTATTTCGGAATGAATTTGTTGTTTTTTCTCCCGAATGTTTTATTAAAATAGAAGGTGGAAATATTTTTACTTATCCAATGAAAGGCACTATTGATGCTAACATTGACAATGCAACAGAACTACTCTTAAGTAACAAAAAAGAGGAGTGGGAACACAACACTGTCGTGGATTTGCTTCGGAATGATATTTCAATGATAGCCGAGAATGTGGTTGTAACTAAATATAGATATATTGACAAGATAAAAACGTGTTTTGGTGAAATTCTTCAGACAAGTTCCGAAATAAAAGGAGAATTACCCCAAAATTGGAAAGAGAATTTTGCCGAAAAGTTGGTGAAGATGTTACCTGCCGGTTCGATAAGTGGAGCACCCAAGAAAAAAACATTGGAGATTATTCATCAGAATGAAATCGTTCCTCGTGGTTATTATACCGGAATATTTGGAATCTATGATGGAAACAGTTTGGATAGTGCTGTTGCGATAAGATATATTGAACAAAATAAGGAAAAAACTTATTTTAAGAGTGGGTGTGGCATTACTGCTAACAGTCAAAAAGATGAAGAGTACAATGAATTAAATCAGAAAATCTATGTTCCCACTATTTGAAACAATTTGTATTAAAGAGGGAAAAATCTGTAAAGCAGAATTGCATCAAGCAAGATATGAAAAATCCTATCAGCAATATTATCACGAATTTCCAAAAGATAATATTATTGCTTCTATTCATATTCCTAACGAATTCAAAAAAGGATTGGTAAAAGCCAAGATTTCTTATAATCAAAATGAAAACATTGTTGAATATAGTCGTTATAGTATTCAAAATATAAAGACAATTCAATTGGTGCGAAATGATGAGATTGATTACACATTAAAATATTCCAATCGTGATAAAATCGATGAACTTTATCAAATGAGGGGAAAATGTGATGATGTCTTAATTGTGAAAAAAAGTTTCATAACAGATACATCTTACTGTAATATCGTTTTCTTTGACGGAGAAAAGTGGATTACTCCCGATTTACCTCTTTTAAAAGGTGTAGAACGTGAATCTCTTTTAAAAAACAAAAAAATAATTTCACAAAGAATAAAAGAACACGATTTAACGAACTTCACGCATTTCAAATTAATTAACGCAGTGCGAAGTTTTGATGTTGTAGAGGCTGTTGATATTCGTAATATTATATTCTAAACCGTTAATTTGTTGTTGAGAAAATTAACGAATAACTATTTAGCCTTTTCTTCGTTCGGTTATTATCATTAATGCTTCTTCTTTAATGTGGGTTGGAAGTTCTATATTCCTCAGTTGTACACTTTTCAGCCAATCTGCAATTTCTTCTTCTTTGAGAGTGTAAAAAACATCTTCTATCATTTTGACTTGTTCGGGAGCGTAATTAACTGGGTTTTGGTTGGCTAATTCGTCCAATTCTTCATCATCAAAATAGTCGATATTGGGATTAATGATTTGTAAGTTGTCGTTCTCGCAAACTTCGTGGGCACCACAACATTCGGGATTTTCATCTATCACAACATCAATGGTTTCTTCTTTTCCTCTTCGAGAAATAAAGGTTGCCACTATAAGAATAAAGGTAAAAACTATAAATAGAATAACTAATGATAACATTGCTTGATTTTTTGACTACAAAGATAATATTTTATTATTAAACTCATTGATTGAAATTTTTTTGTATTATTTACGTTAGATAATAATAGTAGAGAAAAAGAAGTTTCTATTGATGAGAAAAACAGTTTGTACCATATTGATTTTAATATTGACAGTAGGCGTTTTTACACGTTGTTCTACTGAAAAAAACAAAGTTATAAACAGACAATATCATGCGTTGTTGACTAGATATAATATTGCTTTTAATGGTCAGATGGCATATGATGAAGGGCTTGAAAGTATTGAAAAATCCAATAAAGATGATTTTTCGGAGATAATCAAAATGTACACTGTGAGTAATCACGAAAATATTTCATCGGCAAGTTCCAAGATGGATAAAACAATAGAAAAGTGTAGAAAAGCTATTAAATTACACTCCATAAAGAAAAAACCAAAGAAAAATTATAAACGCATCAGAGAACCCAAATACAAGGCTTTTTATTATCAGAATGAATTTAATCCGGCGTTAAAGAAAGTTTGGATATTACTTGGAAAAGCCGAGTTTCATAAGGGAGAGTTTTTAAGTGCAGTCGGTACATTTAATTATATTACACGTTTTTATAAAACCAATCCCGAAATGGTTGTTGAAGCTGAAATATGGATAGCGAGGGCTTATCTCGAACTTGGTTGGGTATATGAAGCAGAGAATAGAATCAATAAAATCAATCAAGAAAAAATATCGAAGAAACTTTCGGGATTATATTCTGCTACTATGGCACAACTTTTTATTGAAAAAGAAGCCTATGATAAGGCGATACCTTTCTTGAAAATAGCCATTGAGAATGAGAAAAAGAAGAGTCAAAAAACAAGATTTGAGTTTGTGATAGCTCAATTATTTGAAAAAACAGGTAACAACAAAGAGGCAACGAAATATTATTCAAAGGTTATTGGAAGAAATCCACCTTACGAAATGGCATTTAATGCCCGTATTAATCGTTCGCAAATTACCGATAAACCGGTAAAAAGAACTGTACGAGAACTCAAAAGAGTAGCAAAGAAAGGAAAAAACAAGGAATATCTTGACCAAATATATACAGCCATCGGGAATGTCTATTACAAAGCCAATGATACTGCCAATGCTGTGAAGAATTATAAATTGGCTATCTCGGAAAGTACACGAAATGGTACGGATAAAGGTGTGGCATTATTAAAACTTGGAGACTATTACTATAATAAAAAAGAGTATGTGAAATCGGAACCTTATTATAAAGAAGCATCTACCATTTATACCAAAGAATATTTTGATTTTCAACGGATAAACCATCGTGCTTTGATATTGGCTGAGTTAGTACAAGAAAATTCGATTGTTCACTTACAAGATAGTTTGCAAACACTGGCTACTATGCCTGAAAAAGAGCGATTAGAGGCTATTCAGAAAGTAATTGATAAATATATAGAAGAGGAAAAAAAGAAAAAAGAGAAAGAGTACGAAGCACAATATGCTGACGATGATGATAAATTTAGTATGCCGATGCAACCCATTGGAAGAAATATGAACAACTCTTGGTATTTTTATAATCCGACAACGGTAAGTCAAGGGAAGAATGATTTTAGAAAGAAATGGGGACGAAGAAAATTAGAAGATAATTGGCGTAGAATGAATAAATCAGTTGCTTTTGCTGAAAATACTCCAAATACAGAGGAGATAAATCAACAGAAAAAAGAGTCAATAAAGAACGATTCGTTACTTATCAATAATGATGCTAAAAAAACTCAAATACAAGAAACTAAAGATAAGAGAAATGTAAACTATTATCTGGCACAGATTCCGTTTAGTATCGAGCAACGTGAAACTTCTAATTCACAAATTGCTGACGCATTGTTTAATATGGGATTTATTTATAAAGAGAAAATTCAAGACTCTGAAATGGCATACAAAACTTTTGAGAGATTCAGAAAACGATTTAGAAAAGAAGAAAGAGCTGCTGAAACAATTTACCATAGTTATTTAATAGCATATAAGCAGCGAGACTTTAAAATGGCACAAAAATATAGGAATGAGATGATGCTCAATTATCCGAATGATAAGTATGCTGATATTTTAAGAAATCCAAATTATATTAACGAAAAAAGGCAATTTATATATCAGCAAGATTCTATCTATTCAGCAACTTATGATGCTTATACAAAAAGTAAGTTTGCTATTGTCTTTAAAAATACAAAATTAGTCAAAGAGAAATATCCTTATGCCACACTTTTACCACAATTTGAGTTTTTGAATACATTAAGTATCGGAAAAACAAAAGAGGCTAAAGAGTTTGAGAAGTCGTTGAATAATTTGGTGGAAAAATATCCTTCTACTGATATTAGTGCGATGGCAAAAGATATTTTAGCTCTCTTAAAACAGGGTAGGGTAGCCCATAAGGGTAAAACACACGGTTCGTTGATTAGTAAAAGAAAAGAACTGATGTCAACGGTAGATGGAGTGGATATTAATCAACTATCGAATGATAAAACAGGTCAACACCGTCTGTTGATGCTCACAAAAGCGAATGACAAAGAGATAAATCGTTTACAATATAATTTAGCGATATTTAATTTCTCGAAATTTCTAATTAAAAACTTTGGTTTTGAAAAGAATAAAATAAAAGGTAAAAATAGTTTGTCTGTAACGAACTTATCTTCGTATCAAGAAGCGATATGGTATCACAATACCTTAATGGAAGATAGTAGTTTGGTGGTATTGTTTGATGCGTTGAAAATTCGTCCGATAGCTATTTCTGAAAATAATTATGAAAAGATACAATCTCGGTTTACACTCGATGATTATTTAGTGTTTGAAAAGGATAGTTTGCAAAAAGGAATGAAAGAAGAGATGTTGTATGCTACTTTTGATATTCCAAGTAAACAAGTGGAAGAACCGAAAAAAGTAGAAATTATTGATAAAGCGACCGAACTTTTCCCAAAAGAAGATAGTGTGAAAACTGTTTTACCAATTGACTCTTTATCGTTGAAAAGCAAGAAAGACAGTTTGATTAATACAGTTAAACAAGAAAAAATAGAATTTAAGAATAGTACAATAAAAGAAAAACAGAAAGTAGAGCGTAAACCAACTGAAAAGCGTACTAAAGATAAGGTTAAAACTAAAAAAGAGAATAAATCGAATGAAGTTAAGAAACCTAATGCCAAGAAAGTAGAGCGTAAACCAATTGAAAAGCGTGTTAAAGATAAGGTTAAAACTAAAAAAGAGAATAAATCGAACGAAGTTAAGAAACCTAATGTCAAAAAAGTAGAACGTAAACAGGTTGAAAAGCGTACCAAAGGTAAGGTTAAAGTAAAAAAAGAGAATAAATCCAGAAAGAATATTAAACGTTATAAAAATTTATTTATTTACAGAAAAGAGGCTCCTTTGCTTGTTTCGCTTTATATTACTCAAAAAAGTGGAGAAAATTATTCAAAAATAGAAAAGGCACTTGGTGATTTCAATAAAAACAATTATCAAATAATGAATTTGAAGGTGGAGAAAAGTGAAAGTAGAAGAAAGGCTGTTGTCTCTGTTGGAACGTTTAATTCAAGTGCAGTTGCAAAATCATATTTGATGAGAATGTTGAAAGATAAAACAGTAAAAGATGCAACAAGAGAAGTTAATAAAAGGAATTTAATTATAACAGAAGAGAATCTTGAAATATTATTAGAAAACGAGAATGCTCTGAAAATCTACTTTGAATTTATGAAAAAGTATTATTTAAAGAAGTAGGAAGAGTTATAAAATTTTGAGAAAAAGAAAAAACATAATTATTTGACAAGATATAAAAGAAAATGAGAAAAGACAGGATACTTTGGGCAGATGATGAGATAGATTTGTTACGTCCTTATTTGATATTTTTAGAAGAAAAAGGGTATGAAGTAGTAACTACCACCAATGGAACAGATGCAGTGGAATTATGCAAGAAAGAGAATTTTGATATTATCTTTTTAGATGAAAATATGCCCGGATTAAGTGGATTAGAAACTGTTTCTGAAATTAAAAATATCGCTCCTAATGTACCTATGGTGATGATTACAAAAAGTGAGGAGGAGGATATTATGAATTTGGCGATTGGTAATAAAATTGCCGATTATCTGACCAAACCCGTTAATCCAAGTCAAATATTATTGACACTTAAAAAGAATATACACAAAAAAGAGATTTTTACAGAACATACCACCTCTGCTTATCAACAAGATTTTAGAAATATCGGTATGCAACTCAATGAAAAACTATCTTATCAGGAGTGGGAAGAATTGTATAAAAAATTGGCTTATTGGGATATTGAACTTTCGGAGGCGGAAAATAATATGCACGAAATGGTGAAAATGCAACTCAATGAAGCAAATACGGTCTTTGGTCGGTTTGTTGTCGATAATTATTTGGACTGGATAGCTTCTAAAGAGGAAAGACCGTTGATGAGTCCCGATATTTTTAAGAAGAAGGTATTCCCATTACTTGATAATGACGAGAAAGTTTTCTTTATTTTAATAGATAATTTCCGATATGACCAATGGCTCATTATTCGTGAATTATTGGGAGAACTTTTTACTTTTAAGGAAGAAGCAACCTATTGTAGTATTTTACCCACTGCTACTCAGTATGCTCGTAATTCTATTTTTTCAGGGTTAATGCCCAATAAAATAAAAGAAATGTATTCTCAATGGTGGGTCGATGAGGAAGATGAGGATGGTAAAAATAACTACGAAAAAGAGTTGATAACAGCACAATTAGAACGATTTAGAAAAAAACAAAAAGTTTCTTATCATAAGATTTTTGAATCAAGTTTTTGTGAGAAAGTAATTCAACAAGTGCCTTCGATGAAGCATTTTGATTTAAGTGTAATTGTGTTGAATTTTATTGATATGCTTTCTCATTCACGCACCGATAGTAAAATGATGAAAGAACTTGTAAATAATGAAGATGCTTATCGTTCTCTTACCTTGTCGTGGTTTAAGCATTCTTCTACCTATGATTTATTTAAGTCGTTGGCACGACAAAAAGCTAAGATTATTTTAACTACCGACCACGGAACCATTCAAGTGAATAATGTTTCGAAAGTGTTAGGAGACAAAAATATTAACAGTAATTTGCGTTATAAAGTAGGAAAAGCTTTGAAATATACACGCAATCACGTTTTTGATGTAACGGAGCCAGAAAAAGCGGGTTTACCACGTCCTAACGTCAGTTCCACTTATATTTTTGCCAAGTCGGATAGTTTTTTTGCCTATCCTAATAACTACAATCATTACGTGAGTTATTACAAAAATACGTTCCAGCACGGTGGAATTTCTCTTGAAGAGATGATAATACCAATTATTACTATGGAACCGAAATAGAACTTTAGTTAAAATCCTGTAAAACTGAAAGTTATAAATTTTTACGGTTGTTGAGCTTGTCGAAACGACAAAATTCGTGGCTTCGACAAGCTCAGCCACCAAGAAAAGAAGAGGTCAGAGAACAGAAGCCAAAGGCTAATGTCAAGAAGTTAAAAACCAACAACTAATGGCTAAAAACCAATAAAATTCTTACTCCTTAATTACTTATTACTAACCCCCAACAGCCAACCACTAACCTCATAACTTTAACAACGAACTATCACCATAACTTAAAAATCGGAAATCGTTTGTAAGAGCATAGTCATAGATTTTCTTCCAATCTTCTCCTACAAATGCTGAGACAAGTAATAGAAGTGTACTTTTGGGTTGGTGGAAATTGGTAATCATCGCATTAACCAAATGAAAAGTATAACCGGGCTGAATTAAAATTTGTGTTTCTGCTTCGATAAATTCAAGGTCATTTTGGTGTATATACTCGATGATGGCTTCCAATGACTGTTTGGTTGAAATCGGAGAATGGTTTTCTGAATAAGGTTGCCATTGTGCCACAAAAAAAGGATTATCCGACTGATTCTCAATATTGACTCCGATAAAATAGAGCGTTTCAAGTGTACGAACAGACGTTGTACCCACAGCTGCAATATTTCCCAAATGAGAGAGTAGATTTTCAATGGTCTTGCGAGTCACAATAATTCGTTCAGTATGCATTGTATGGTTACTAACCTTATCAGATTGTACAGGCTTAAATGTCCCTGCTCCAACGTGCAAAGTTAGTTCTTCTGACTCTATTTTCTTACTTTTTAATTGCTCTAACACCTCATCGGTAAAGTGCAATCCTGCCGTGGGTGCTGCTACCGAACCGTCTATTTTGGAATATATGGTTTGATAGGTTGTCTTGTCTTTGGTTTCGGTTTTTCTATTCAAATAAGGCGGGATAGGCAGCTCGCCTACAACCGTTAATATTTCAGCAAAACTCACTCTTTCATCATTCCAACTAAACTCTATTAAATCCTCTTCCCCTTTTCTCGCTGAGAGAGTAACTTCTTTCTCTTTGTATAGAAATGTCTGTTGCAACGCTCCTGTTTTCCATTTCTTTCTGTTACCCACCATACATTTCCACGTACACTTTCCACAACTTGAAAGTGATAAAGCATAATCCGAAGGCTGAGAAGGTTCAAGGCAAAAAATCTCAATTTTTGCTCCTGTTGTTTTTTGAAAAAAGAGCCGAGCCTGAATCACTCGTGTATTGTTATATACCAAAAGCGTTTTTTCCGTAAGGTAATCAGAAATATTTTTAAATACA
>PDWI01010454.1_pt1 | contig 10679 bp, 5 predicted proteins | sample 1430891 | NCBI WGS metagenome assembly PDWI01 (sample SAMN01162508, study PRJNA174530) | Oral metagenome, whole genome shotgun sequencing project. | biome: Marine environment; feature: Marine mammal; material: Swab sample of the gingival sulcus; isolation source: swab sample of gingival sulcus... | reverse complement strand
CTTAACCACAAATTGCGGTTTAATCAGTTCGGGTTGCTCTGCAAAAAGCAACACACCAGCCAGATTCAACATCCCATTATCACCGGCCAGATTCATATTCCGCAGCAGCTGTAGAAGCTCAGCAGACTCCTTGGGAAACGGCTGTTTAAAAACATCCCGTAAAAAATCACGAAAACGTATCTGATCCAGTTTTCCTATAGCAGCCCTGGTAGGCAGTTCATCGGCATGAAAAAGATCTGCACTTTGGAAAAGCCTTCGCAATTCCTCTTTCGAATGAACCCGTCTCTTATCAGAGCCACTCTTCAGCCAGATAACACCATTTTTATCAAAATATGGTTTATCAAGTCCTTTTGGTACAGTCAGGACAATCACAACTCTGCCCGTATCGACAGGCACATTCTCAGTATGTACTGTAAGAGGACTGCGCACATGCTGACTTGCAGAGTTACTGATCAGCTGGTTAATACGGCCCACATCCTCCGGCTTCAGTCCAGGGATTGAGCCATCATCCCTCACCCCGATAAAAATTTTTCCGCCTTCGCTATTGGAAAAAGCACACATCTCTGCAGCCAGACTATCCGCGTTGTGAATATCCGCTTTAAACTGGTGACAGCTGTCTTCTCCAAGAGCTATTTGCTTCCGAATTTCATCAAATATCATCCGACACCTATGTCAATTTTGGAATCCCGGAAAACTCATAGCTTAACCGATAATTGTTGGATCAAGGTTCATGTTTCTTAGACTTCTCGTTTTTTTATCTGATCTGGAATCTCTGTTGTTTTCAGACATATTAACTTCCTTTGATTAGCTTAATCCGGCGACTTTTTTCAGGGCCTTGCCGAATTTTTTGTAGTTGACCTTCACACCGTCATCAAGATCGATTTCAATCTGTTCTGTGGCGAGAGGATAGAGGATATCCTTTTCATAGTCGGTCAATTCTTCTATGGTTTTCTTGAGTTTTTCGATCTGTCTTAAGGCGCGGGTCTTCTCTGATTTAGAAGCAGAGGCAGAAATGGAGAGATCTTCCTGAATACCCAACTGGTTCATCAGTTTAGAACGGAATTCGCGCAGATAATCATTGAGAATGACCGAAACCGTATCGGGGCGATAGCGGTGCATATAGATAAGAGCGTTAAAACTGCCTTTTGGGCTGGAAAATAGCCAGTAGATGGGACGCTTTTTATAGCGTTTAAGGTGGTCGGCATAGAACTCTTTAAGGAAAAAGTTGCGGATATCCCTACCAATGGCCTCTTCAATAAATTGTAAATTTTCTTCGTAGTGTTCTTCTCCAAAGGTGACTTTAAGGAATGTTTTAAAGTGGGACACGATATCATCCATAAACCAGTCACTGTCGAGGATGGGTATAACATTATCGTCGTCCGGCTTAAAGGACGGGTTGGGCACTTGTGCTAAATAGTCAGCAAGGGTCTCTCCCTGGTTTGCGAGAATAAGACCTGGCTTATCGAGGGAATAGCGACCGAACATACAACCGACAGCGTAAGAGAGGAATTCGCGCATGGTGTCGGCTTTTAGAAAGGTTTCATACTCTTTTTCCGTTTTTCCTGCTCCATAACGGTAGTGTGGATTGCAAGTTAAGGTAATATCGTTAAGTAATGCTTCTGACTCCAATCCACATTGTAAACCATAGGCTTTAGTAAAAATGTTGTTATTCTCTTGTTCAAGACGCTGCATTTCCAACGTCATCTCCCTCCAATGGTTACGGAGACTTTGGTAAGTGTTTTTAAGCCCTGTTTGACGATATTTAGTATTCAGCAATGATAATCCTCTAAAATCCCAAGACGACTCGCTTGCGTTCCAATCTTGTTTTGCCAGTTCTACGGCAGAATCAGCTAACTCAGTGATGACATAATATTCTTTATAGTTCGGAATTATTGGGAGCAGCTTCATACTTCCAGGACCAAAATCTTTAGGAGCAACTACCCTCAACAAAGGAATGACAACTTTAGAATGTAAAAAACACATTGTAAATTTATTATCTTTCTCCAGAGCTGAGAAAAACATAGAATTTTTTTGATCAAAAATCTGCCCTTTGTCTACCCATCTAACAGATAGTTTGTTGGATATATTGTTGTACGCCAAGCCATTACAAAAATAATACTGCTGATTACGCACTGTTGAGCTTCTGTGTGCTTTAATTTCGGCACCATCAAATTGCCAGTCTAAAATAAATTCATGATTCCCATACCATTTCCGGTAATTACTACCTTTTACATAAGGAAACCACTTAGCTGCCTTGTACTTCTCGCCATTAATATCATCTCTTTTGAAACAAATTTTATTAAAAGATATTTCGGACCACCTACGAATAAATCGTTCATTATTTCCAGTTTGAAGCCCCGTAAATGCTTCTGAAATATTTTTTAAAGGGATACCACTCTTAAATGCTTTTCTTGTATGAGAAGAAACAAAGTAACCATAAACATTCCGAGGAAGCTCCGGATACAGATTAGATGAAACCACATAACTACATTTTCTTGATTCCAAAGCCTCTCTTTTTCTTTCAGGAGTTTGATACATCGTCAGGTCAAAATATACACCTAAAGAACGCTCCAATGTAAATTCTCCGAAAACAAATGCCGTAACCTGTACAACTTCTCCTTTTATCTCCTCAAAAGCATGCGGTCCCAAATGAGCTAATGTCCTAATGTCATTTTGTGATAAAACCTGCTTTCTGAACTCAGTATATTCATCACCAAACATCCAACTATCCATGGTTAGCATGGCTGTAAACCCTCTCGACTTTCTGAGACGGAAGGAGTTTTCTATAAAAGCTGCAAAAAAATCTGAACAACTGAATTTGTATTGCGCTCCAATTAAATCCTGAAGCCGTCCATTCATATTTTTCTTACCCATATACGGAGGATTTGCCACAACCACATGATATCTTGAACTCAAATACTCAGCCTGTTCCAACACCCGTATCACCTTCGGATGCACCTGTGCAAATGCCACCTGCTCCCCAAGCTGCTTCTCCTCAATAACCCGTCGCACATGGCCAACGTCCTCAACCGCAGGCCGAATCAACGATCCAAAATTATCTGCCTCTTCAAATTGATGTAAAAGTGTTTGCAGGTTATTGGTAAACAGATCCCGGCCAACAACTTCAATATAGGGCCTCAGGTCATCATCCTGAAAACTCACATTCTGCAGTACACAAATATTGGGTTGCACGGTCTTGCGAAAATAGCGCCGATATTTCGCCCGAGCCTTCATGGTCAGTGCAAAGGCAGCCAGTTCTCCGGCCCGCTTATCAATCTCAATTCCATAGAGGTTGTTTGTCAGGATTAAGCCAGGAATCTCTTTGGCACCATAGCCATTCTCCTCATATATCAGATAGAGCAGGTCAAAGGCATAGGTTAGCATATGGCCGGAACCACAGGCCGGATCACAGATCTTCAACTCCTCTGGAGAACGTATCTGCAGAAAATCTGTTTCCGGCTCTTCCGGTTTGATATAATAGTCCATATACTGGACCAGATTGGAGTCGGGGTTGTTAAGCATCCACAACCTGCCAAGGGAATTCTCTACCAGATAGCGGACAATCCAGTGCGGGGTAAACAACTGAGTTGCGGCCGGGATATTCTCCGGGGTAATCTTTTTATTCTTTTTCAGCCCGTCAAAGACCTGATCTTTCTTCTCGGAAATATAAAACTGATACAGCCAGCCGATCACCTCAACATCCTGGCAGTTCTCTTCCGTCAAAGCCTCACGGACTGTGGTAAGAACAGACTTTTCACTCAGCAGATCGTCCATGATCAGTAACTCGGTATAGTCACTGATGCGTTGGAACATAAAGGGCATGATATGGTTCAACCGGTTACATTCAGCTACCAACAGCAAACGATATGCCTCCTGCTGGGGATCGGAAGAAGGAATCCTGCCTGCAAGTAAATCAAACACACGCTTGCTGTCTACCTGCAGTTCCTCGTCAATATGCCCCTGTTTGGCTTCCTGTAGTATCTCCGGCTGGGTAAAATCGCCCTCAGGGCTGACCACCCCAATAGCGGTATAGCGGTTCACATCCATAAACCTCAGGGCACAAAACCGGTTAAACCAGGTATAGGCCACACGCTCAACCACAGCTTGGTGTGATAATCTGGCAACCTCATCCTTTAACTGGTTGACCGCCTTTTTCTGCCCGCGCAGCTCCGCACTGTCAGTTTGCAGCACCAGATCAAGCCGTGCTGCCACCTGCTCGATCAATTGTCTTCTTGCATGCTGGGCAAATTTCTTCAATTTTAAGGTCTTCATGGATATATCCGTATATCAAAAATCAAAAATGTTTTCCTCAATCAAGAAAAGTCTCCACAGGGAAAACACTCATTGAATGTTCTTATTCTTACATGTCAGATCTGTATTTTCTTTCCCTCTTTTACTGCGGCAAGATATGCCTGTTTCACCACTTTGGCATAGTCCTCAACATCCTGCTCGCTCTCCAGTAAAGACTTGCCAAAATTAACTGCTATCTGGGTTTTACTGATATACCGGGGTGTTGGTTCTTCCGTTTTAAAACCATCACCGGCATCATGCCCCTCCCCGGTGTCCGGTTTTGGTTCATCAGCCGGGGTCTTGTTCTTTCTTAACCACTCATCCTTTCTGGATAAGAGCTCGAGAAACGTAGACTCCCTAAAGGTGGTGATGCTCTGACGAATAACAGCGATAACCTTATGCTGCTCCAGCCTCTTTTCTGCAGTAACAAAGGTTTGCAGGAGTTCCTGTTGAAAAGCCTCACTTAGCTTTGCAAAATCATCCATGGAGGCGAGCTCATTCTGGAGTGCCTGGAGTTTATGACGTGCATTTTCTTTTTCTTTTGCCAGAAGTTCTTTAATCTGGTCTCGCAAGCCATCAATCAGGGTTTTCAGTTTCTGCATGCTGTTGCCGGCATAACATTTTCGATCTGCAAGTATCTGCAGAGCATCCTCATGTTCTTTGCCATCAAGCTCAGTAAAATTTGCGCTCTGTTCCGCAAGAAAGCGTTTACTTTCTTCATAGATATCTTTTTGCGCACCAGACATGAACTTCTGTACCGGATCCAGCAGCTCCTCTTTCACATCAAGCAGAGATTCTGAGACGGCCGCAAAATCTGTTAAAAAATAGCCGGGTTCATTCCTGATGATGTCTTTGAGTTGCTGAATGGGCTCTGCCAGGACTTCAAGAAAAGGAAATTCTGACGTACGAACTGCAAGTTTCTCCAAAGCCTGCAATTTCTCTTTCAAGCCTTCCTGGGTTTCCCGAGCCAGTTGCCTGGCTTCCCCATTGCCAGCGGGCTTATCAAAATAGTATCCGAAGAAATCCTTTAGCTTACGCAACTGAGAGGCCGTATAAACGACCTGAGGGTTGATGATAAGGTTGGTGTGGGCATGGGTGTTTCGTAAGGCTTTTTCCAGCTCTTTATCTTCCAGGAGATTAGAATCTTCACGCACCTCAATTTTTTCCCTTGCCCAGAGACGGGCGACATTGCAGAGGATGGCGGGAAAACTCCAGCCATACGGCTTTTTCTCGAAATGCTCCACAAGTTTTTTAAGCGTGGTGCGTATGCCGCCCTGTCTATTGCCCACGATATACCCAAGAATCTCCTGCTCTGCTTCTGTAGGCATATCAACGTAGGTATTCTGCGGGCGAAGATAATTTGGAATATCGCTTTCCGCATATTTCACTTCATGCAGCATGGTTAAATGCGGATAGGTGGAGCGAACCAGATCGTTAAAGCCTGAAAAGATTCTGGATTGAGCGTCAGTTGAATTAACTTCCACTGCTTTCAGGTTGATAACCAGTTTCGCCTGGCCAAGAAGCGACTTTGCCTTTGCCTCCAGCTCTGCGAAACGGCCCTGATTTTGTACCTGTTTATCTGCCAGAATCCGTTTCTTCGTCTCCTGCTGGGTCTGGGTCATGTGAATGCGGTTATAGGAGTCGGTTTTCTTATAGAGAAAAAGATCCTGAAAAAACCTGTTATCCGCAGGCATGATGACCAGTAATTCTGCTTTACCCATAGACTGCATGGTAAGAATCTGCTCGTTTTCCGCATGCTCATTGAGCGGAGTAACAATGTTAATGGCGAGTTCATGTTCTTTGCTGCAAAGATTACCATCCAGCTTTCTGGAGAAAGCATAATCCTGACCGGTATCCTCAAAGCGTATTTTCCTGTTTCGCAGACAGCGATCAAAGAGGATTTTCTCCAGTTCCTTGTTCACTTCAGAAGTATCGACATCGGTGTTCTTGATTTCTTCCTCAATGTCTTTTTCCTCATCGGTCAAAAACTCATACAGATCACCATTTCTCTGGATATAGGTCTGCTGCTCAAGAAGATCAAGAGCCGCAGCAACCTGAGCCTGCAGTTCGGCGACATTGCGATCAAGGTTATCCATCATCAGGATACTGATATTGCCAACCGAAGCTTTGAACTGTTTGACATATTTGACAAGAAACAGAGCCTTGAGGACACGAACAGCAAATGTATCCGAAAGGTTTTTTTCCGCTACTAGGACGGCATGCTGGATTTGTGCTTTCAGGGTGGAACGAATCCCCTCAAACATGAGATCGAAGGTGGCAAGCTCACGAACCTGATGTTCTTTAATATGTATTGCAACCTGCTGGAAAACCCCGAGCATGGATCGCTCCCCCACCGAACTATGTTTCCCTTCAAAGGCATTATGTTGGGAGAGGTTCTGAATCGCGGTCTGGAAAAGATCGAATTGATACGGAATAAAGGGGTATGAGTGAATGAAATGTTCTTTATCCCTGTAATTCCGGTAGTAGACTGAGCCGTCAGTGAAATCAAAGAGGGTCTTGAAGTTATTTGCCTGTTCGCTGTAAATGTTGGAGAGGGCGGCAACACCTTCCTCATTTTTTAAGAGCAACCGTTTCTGGATGACCTCGGCAACATCCTTACTGGTGAGCTTCATCCTGTTTGCAAAACGGTCCTGGATCTTTGAGAAATCATTCCCCTGCTGCTTCTCCATTTCGCCGACCACCGCATTCATATCTTCCTGCGCGGTAACGATAACCCAGGCCTGACCGCGACATTTTGTTGCCAGACTCTCGGCTACGGTCTGGAGGTTGGTCATCAGCTTGGTGTTGTCGGCAATATACTGGCCCACCTCATCCACAAAGAAGTTAAGCCGGAAGCCAGGCCCCTGCTTCTGGATATAGTTGTTGATCTGATTGGCAAAATCCTCAATAGAAAGACTGTAATCTGAACGATATTTATCAATTATGCCCTTTCCAACACTCTCATCATCGCCTGTTGCCGCAGCATATGCCCTGGCAATATTTCTGCCTTCAAAAACAACCTCCTCCCTCCCGCGCTCCCATGGTTTACCAGCGATTTCACCGTAACTCTTTTTAAAAGAATCATAGAGATTACGGTTGTCGAGATCTCTCTCAAACTGGGCGATATACCCCTGTTTGCCATAATACCCGCACATTTCATCAAACACTTTGGCAAACACGGAGAGTAGAGCATCAACCTGAGTTTTACTGATAATTTCCGCTTTCTGATCAATATTAAACAGGATAGATTTAGAAGGAATGGCAGAGGCTTTTCTCAAGTCTCCTTTCAGTATTTCATTGTCCCGACATTTAGGCAGAAAAAGCTCAAGAACAGTGATATCATCAAGTGATCTGTTTTCAAGAAGCAAGGACAGTATTTTAAGCAAGTGGGATTTACCGGAACCGAAAAAACCAGATATCCACACACCATTGGCATTTTCATAGTTATTATAGGCCTCGAGAAAGGAGCCAAGCCGTGCTTCCACCTCATTGGTAAGAACATACTCTTCTACCTCGAGGAATAAGCTTGCCTCGTCATCGGCTTTGATGACACCCTCGATTTGGCGATCGACCTGCTTTTCAAAAATTTGATTCAATTGCATGAATGTTTCCTTTTAAATCTCGCAGTGGTAAATATTGAAGGCCCGGTAATACTTATCGTCATGGAGACATCCGAAAAGATCCAGTGATGCACCTTCTTCCAGAGAATATGTATATTCCCCCGGAAAAAAGAGAACAGTGGGCTTATCCTTGGCCGTGGATTGCAGGTTATTCAACACATTATGGGAACGGATGTACGGGTATACCTCACCAACACCGGAAAGAAACATCACATCATAGGGTACCTCTGCCATACGTTTTGCAATGGCGGGTACAAGATGTGTTTCCGAGTCCAGAACACCCTGCAACAGCTCCTTGAGTTGTTCCTTTTCTACTTCTACTTCCCGCTCAATGATACTTTCCCAAAGACCTCGGTCTTTCAGTATTGCAATGGAGAGGTCGTAGAGATTAACATCAAGAACTTGTATACCATTCTGTTCCAGCCTGTTGCGCAGCTGCACCCTTATTTTCTCCATCCCAACTGTTTCAGTGGGTTGATAGGGGCAGATATAAAATGGCACTTCATTTCCAATCCCTTGTTTTTTGAGGAAACGTTCACTGCCTATAAGAGCCAGCAGGTGTTCGTATCGTTCTTTGATGGATTTATTTTCTATGTCCACAGTTAGATCAGCCTTCTTTTGATTTCAGCTTCCGATACAGGAAATGCCCTGAGCCACTTCTGATTATCGGCCATTACACACTGCAAGAACGATCCTGATGGTATGGCCGGAATTATCAGGTTTTCAGTTGAGAGAATCTGTGCTTCCCGCATTATCTGAAAAAGAGTCTGCCGTGTTTTCTTTCTTGTTGATGGCTTCACACGTTCAAACTCTTCATACCACTCTGCTTTGTATTCAAAAAACAGATCATACTCTTCTCTTGAAAGGGGAAGATCCATACGCAAGTATTTCTCCTGGATAACTTCCAACGCAAATTCATATATAAGGAGATATCGTTTACAGACAGCAAGCCAAAGAAGATAACGCTGCTCTTCATTGCTACCAGTTTCCAGGAGGTCTAATTGTTTAGAGGTTAACAATGAGATTCGGGAAATAATCTCCCCGACTTTTCTCTTCTCACTCCCCAAGGTTCTGCTTTGTAAAGTATTTGCATCAATTATCGACTTACGTGTTACCCCCCAGTCTTTAACCTGAAGATAGACATCCAATACCAGTAGAGATTCATTGTAAAGCAGGCCTCCTGACGAAAAGGCCATGCTATATTTTTTACTGCTCACACCATCCTCAATTTGTACCTTTTATATATACATGATTAATCCAGAAATTTATTACGATTATATTCAGCCAACGAAGGCCTTTCACCTTATATGTGTCTACAACTATAAAAACATTAGTCAATTATTTTCTATATAAACTGTCCTTATCTCGTAAATTAGTACCAGCAAAAATCAGAAAACGTCATACTGCCCCAACAATTACTAAGCAGCAAGTATGCGTAGGAAACGATTTAGTGAGCATCAAGTCATCAAAGTTCTGAAACAAGTTGAGGCCGGCAGATCTGTTTCAGATGTATATCGAGAGCCGGTGTCAATCCAGCCACTTATTATAACTGGAAAGCCAAATACAAGGGTGTGGAGACTTCAAACCGAAAGACCTGGAAGCTGAAAACAAAAGACTTAAACAGATGTATGTCAACCTGAGTCTTGAACATGAGATACTGAAGGATATCATCGAAAAGAAGCTTTAAAGGCGCCAGAAAAACGAGAGTTGGTTGATTACATTCGTGAAACTTATTCTCTGAGCGTCCGTGCCGCTATGAATCAAAGCTGGTCAATGGACTTTATGAGTGATGCCTTATGGGGTGGCCGGAAATTTTGGACATTTAATGTTGTAGATGACTTCAATTAAGAGACTAACCATTGAAGTTGATTTGAGTCTTCCTGCAATACGAATAATCAGGGTTCTCGACAGAGTTGCACTATGGCGAGGCTACCCAAAGCAAATCAGAGTAGACAACGGTCCGGAATTTATTTCCTTTGCATTATCTGAATGGGCAGATGATCATGATATCCATTTGGAATTTATTGAAAAAGAGAAGCCAGCGTAGAATTCATTCATTGAGCGTTTTAATGGCACAATATCGTTCTGAGGTTTTGAATTATTACATCTTTCACACCTTAAACGAAGTTAAAGATATTACCGATAGATGGCTGCAGGAATACAACGAAAAGCGCCCGTATTTGTCATTGGGAAATTTGACTCCAAGAGAATATTGATTTGTAGAGTACGAGATATAGGTGTGATAAGTGGTGATTGCGAGAGGAGCCTCCGGTAGGACTCCCATTAAGGACGTGATGATCTGGTACGATGTGCAAGATTGCTCATCGATATCCAGCATCACTCATTCTTCTCTCTGGAGGGCTCCGGCAGAGAGATATCGGTAATATTATGCTCCAGGCGGTATCTGCTGATCATCTCCAGCAGCTCCTCGCCATATTGGTCAGCGATTTTAGGACCGATACCATGGATTTTCAACAACGCTTTTTTACTTACCGGCAGATGGATTGTCAGCTGCACCAGCGGCTTCTGCGGTAAAATACAGTAGGCAGGAAGCTCCTTTTCTGCCGCCTTTTCCCGGCGCCACTGTTTTAGCTGAGCAAAAAAATCGGGATGGACAATATCCTCTTCACGATAAAGGGTTTTCTCCTTGCTGCCAGCTTTACCGATGGTTGGCGTTTTCTGGATCGCTGCATTGCCGATCGCCCGCAAATAACGGCTGGTGGAAAAACCATCTTTACAGCTGCATACCGCCGCATGTTTTATCTGTAT
>PDWI01027111.1_pt1 | contig 10680 bp, 8 predicted proteins | sample 1430891 | NCBI WGS metagenome assembly PDWI01 (sample SAMN01162508, study PRJNA174530) | Oral metagenome, whole genome shotgun sequencing project. | biome: Marine environment; feature: Marine mammal; material: Swab sample of the gingival sulcus; isolation source: swab sample of gingival sulcus... | reverse complement strand
CTGATTGCGGAAGTTGACACCGGAGGGAGAAATCCGCAGGGGAAAGTATCGAGAAATGTCCTGTTTTTTGTCCCGCTGGCGTGGACTCTGTTTCAGTTATGGTATGCCTCGCCCCTGCCATTCATGTTCAATATCTTTGTTATCAACGATACCGAGGCCAGGGCTATTCACCTTGCATTCGCGATGTTTCTCGCCTATACCGCATTTCCTACGTTCAAGTCTTCCACGAAAAGACGTATTCCGGTTCAGGACTGGGCCGCTGCTTTTATTGCCGCATTTTGCGCTGGATACATCTTTATCTTTTATACCGAACTTGCGGGTAGACCGGGGAAACCTACAGACATTGACCTGATTGTTTCGGTTGCCGGGATTATTTTCCTCCTCGAAGCAACCAGACGGGCCCTGGGGCCGCCGCTCATGGTCGTTGCCGCTGTCTTTATCTCCTATACCTTTGCCGGCCCTCATATGCCGGACGTTATTGCTCATCAGGGGGCGAGCCTTGTCAAGGGAATGTCCCATTACTGGTTGACTACCGAAGGTGTTTTCGGTGTGGCCCTCGGGGTGTCCACCGGAATGGTTTTTATGTTTGTCCTTTTTGGCTCCCTGCTTGAAGCTGCTGGAGCCGGGAACTATTTTATCCGCACCGCCTTTGCAGGTCTTGGTCATCTGCGCGGCGGCCCGGCAAAGGCTGCGGTCGTTTCGTCAGCAATGACAGGGCTTGTATCCGGGTCTTCCATTGCAAATGTCGTGACCACGGGAACCTTTACCATTCCGTTGATGAAAAAGGTGGGGTTTACGCCGGAGAAAGCCGGTGCGGTAGAGGTCGCTTCCTCGACCAATGGACAGCTGACCCCTCCTGTTATGGGGGCAGCAGCCTTCCTCATGGTTGAGTATGTGGGAATTTCCTATATTGATGTGATTAAGCATGCGTTGCCCTTGTCTATATTGTGCATCTTGAGGCGTGCAAGCTGGGCCTTAAAGGGCTGCCAAAGCGTAAGGTGAAAACTTTGCCGCAATCCCTGCTGACCTTTTTGCTTGTTCTTCTCGGGATGATAATTATTGGCGGGATAACCTATTACGGGCTGGGCTGGATCAAAACCCTCGCTGGAGACAAGGCGGTGTGGATTATTTGTGTATTGCTTGCCGTCGCGTATCTGTTTCTGCTCAATCTTGCCTGCAAGGTGCCGGATCTCGATGTCTCCACCGAGATAAAGGAACTGCCCCCACTCGGCCCGACAGCCCAGGCCGGTTATTATTATCTGCTGCCAATTGTGGTTCTCATGTGGTGTTTGGTTGTGGAAAGGCTTTCGCCGGCGCTTTCTGCCTTTTGGGCCACTGTATTGCTGATGTGCATCGTTATCACCCAGCATCCGCTGAAAGGTTTTTTCAGAAAGGTACAGGGTAAGGAGTTCAGCTTTTCCAGAGGCTGGAATGAGCTGATCACCGGAATGGTTTCCGGGGCCCGTAACATGATTGGTATTGGCGTCGCCACTGCGGCAGCCGGACTTGTTGTTGGTACGGTGACGCTTACCGGGATTGGTCTGGTTATGACGGAGTTTGTCGAGTTTATTTCCGGCGGTAACCTGGTTTTGATTCTGCTGTTTACCGCCGGTATCAGTCTCATTCTTGGCATGGGGCTGCCGACGACTGCAAACTATATTGTTGTTTCCACTCTGATGGCTCCGGTCATTGTCAGTTTGGGGGCGCAAAATGGGCTTATCGTGCCGCTGATTGCTGTGCATCTGTTTGTTTTCTATTTCGGAATTCTGGCTGATGATACGCCGCCGGTCGGGCTTGCAGCATTTGCGGCAGCAGGTATATCCGGCGGGGATCCTATCAGAACGGGTATACAAGGTTTTACCTACGATATTCGAACCGCGATTTTGCCGTTTATCTTTATTTTTAATAATGAGTTGCTGATGATCGGTGTGGAAAGCTGGATTCATCTGCTCATCATTATTGCGGGTGCTGTTATTGCCATGCTGGTCTTTGCCGCCGGAACTCAGGGGTGGTTTGTAACCAGGAGTAGATGGTGGGAAACCCTTGCACTTCTCCTCATTGCATTTACTCTTTTCAGACCCGGATTTTTTTGGGACAGGATTTTTCCCCCGCTTATAGAAAAGTCGCCAACAGAATTGGTGGAGGTTCTTGACACAATGGAGTCCGGTTCACAACTCCGGTTACAACTTAAAGGGGAAGATATAAATGGTGATGAATACCAGATGACTGTTATGCTCCCTGTAGGTGATGAGCCGACCGGTGCCGGAAAACTGGCGGCCATTGGACTTGAAACCAGGGAAGATGAGGGCCGGGTTATTGTCGATATTGTTGGCTTTGGCAGTCCTGCCGAGAAGGCCAGGGTAGATTTTGATCAGGAGATCCTGTCCATTCAGATGCCTGCTGACCGGCCCGGGAAGGAATGGATGTTTCTGCCGGCCCTTGCGCTTCTGGCCGGTATCTGGTTTATGCAGAAAGGCCGGGCTGGAAGAACAGAGGCGATTGCAGCCTGACAGCAGGCTGGATGGATAAATAGATAATTCGGGCAGGATCTGTCCGACAGGAGTATCGTTCTCAATGAGGTATAACCATGGTTAAGCGTATACTGGTTCCGGTTGTTTTTTCAAAATATTCCGAAGGGATTGTCGAGTATGCCGCAGATATTGCGGCGGCTACCGGGGCAGAGTTGATTTTTGTCAGTGTTATTAATGAGCGGGATCTTATGGCTGTGGACAAGATAGCTTCCTACGGCTACAACGTCGATATGGAGCATTATGTTGACACAATCAAAAAAGAGCGCAAGGAGGCCCTTGAAAGGCTGATCGCTCCCCTGACTCTTCCCGACGACAGGGTTTCTTATTGTTTTTGTCTCGGTATACCCAGCTATGAGCTGTTGAAGCTGGTGGTGGACAGGGAAGTTGATATGGTGATTATGGGTGTGAGAACAAATGATTTCAGTCATATCTTTACCGGCTCTGTTGCTGAAAAGATGTTCAGGAAATGTCCTGTTACCCTGGTTTCCTACCGCGAAGGCGAAGTCCGTGAGAGGCTGCAAAAGCAGTTTTTAAAACATCGTGCCCGGGAAGAAAAAAAGGCAGCCATCATAAAAGATATGGATAAATAATATGCAATACGTGTTGCCAGTGATAGGTTATCTTGCGGGGGCTGTTCCATTTGGCTTGCTGATTGGCCGCTGGGTGGGCAAGGATGTCCGTACAGAAGGGAGTAAAAATATCGGTGCAACCAATGTGAATCGGGTACTCGGGAAAAAACTGGGTTTTGTGACCCTGGTCTGTGACTGCTTAAAAGGCTATCTCCCCATGGTACTTGCTGCCGCGGTTCTTCCCGAAACTTCTGCTTCGAGGGAGGTTATAATTGCCCTTACCGGGGTTATGGCGGTTGTTGGACATATGTTCCCTGTCTATCTTGGCTTTAAAGGTGGAAAGGGGGTGGCAACCGGATTGGGGGTCTTTCTTTACCTCTCTCCGGCAGCCATTGGCTTGAGTCTGCTTGTCTTTGTCGCGTCTGTTGCGTTTACCGGGTTTGTTTCTGCCGGGTCTCTTCTGGCCTCGGGGCTTATCCCCTTATGGCTCTTTTTCCTCGGCGAGCCAGCCGTTACTATTGTATCCGCCTGTGTTGTAGCCCTGCTGATCTGGGTGAAGCATCATGAAAATATTCGCCGCTTGCTGAAGGGCGAGGAGAAGAGCTGGAAGAAAAAATCGTAGTTTACAGCTATCAGCGTACGAATTGGTACCCACCTGGCCCGGTGATGCGTGGGAACTTGAAGCGAATATTCTTTATTGAAAAATAGCAGGTAAATCCCTGGAGCCATGTAAGATACGTATAATCTCAATCAGGACAGTATCGGAGCGGTAGTAAATCATGTATCTTTTGCATGGGAAGGCTGATACATGTTCGTCAAGATAATCTCTCCCTGTACCAATCTCAGGAAATACAGCAAGTTTCTCTGTACAAAGGGCGTACAGCTGATCCAGAAAACCATCTGCCCGGGCTGGACTGTCCTGGGCGATGTATAACCAGATTTCTTCAAGATCCTCAAGAGCCTCCGGTGAAAAAACTATCCTTCTCATTCTTGGCTCTTCCTTTCATTCAGCTTTTTCCGACCAGTCTTTTTTATGGAGTTGAAAAGTTCTTCCGTCATTTCTACTCCCTTTCCATCATTCAAGGATGCTATTCCTTCCTGGATGTCTGATTGTAACGCGTTTATTCGATTTTCATTAAGATCGTCACGAGATTTAAGAAGTCTCAAGGCCTCTCGAACGACCTCGCTGGCAGAATTGTATAATCCGCTTTCAACTTTCATTTTGACAAGTCTGTCAAGTTCAGGGGTAAGTGAAACGTTCATTTTGGCCTCCATGTTTGCATGTAATCATCTTCATTTTAACCTGAATCTGTGATGGTTTAGAGCCTGCCTGTTCATAACGTATGTTCCGAGAGAACTGTGTTGGTGGTATATCGACATACCAAATCTAATCAATTATGTTACTGCCTTGCATCTATACTGTTTTTGAATGCTCACGGATTCAGGCTTAAAATATTCTCGATAACAGGGATTGTCAATTTTTGTTATCTCCTTCTGTCAGGGTAAAGCGACGAAACGAACCTTCGCAGTCTTATATCCTTACGGATTGCAACATCGCTGCTTCAATGCGGCTCTTGCTTCCTGTCTCATAATCATGTCCAGTACAACCAATGCGGCCATAGACTCGACAATGGGAACAGCTCTGGGGACGACGCAGGGGTCGTGTCGTCCCCTGGCTTCCAGAATGACCTCCTCACCCTCAAAATCTACGGTCGGCTGTGGAAGCGAGATTGTTGCCGGTGGCTTAAAACCGATTTTCAGAGTAATCGGCTCTCCATTGGAGATTCCGCCCTGAATGCCGCCGGAGTTGTTGGTCACGGTGCCAAGTCGCCCATCTTTCATGACGAACGGGTCGTTATGCTGCGAACCCTGGAGCCTGGTTCCTGCAAAGCCGGAACCGACCTCAAAGCCCTTGGTTGCCGGAATAGCGAGCATCGCCTGGGCAAGCCTGGCTTCGAGTTTTTCAAATGTCGGTTCCCCAAGACCGGCCGGTACTCCGCGTATAACACAGCAGACAACACCGCCTATGGAGTCTCCGGCTTCCTTGAGTTCTGCAACCCGGCTTTCCATTTTTGCGGCGGCATTCGGGTCTGGGCAGCGAATGGTGGTTTGATCCACCGTCTTTCGGGTGATTGTTTCAACATCCACTCCGGTTGAATCGATTTCGCCGACACTTTTCACCCAGGCAACAATTTCTACTCCGTATTTTTCTCTCAGCACCTTTTCTGCAACGGCACCGGAGGCAACAGAGGCAATGGTTTCACGGGCGCTGGAGCGTCCCCCACCGGAGGAGGCACGGATACCGTATTTCATTTGGTAGGTGTAGTCTGCATGGGATGGACGGGGGATAGCCCGCATGTTACCGTAGTCTTTCGGGCGTTGGTCTTTGTTGGCAACCTGGAGGGCAATGGGGGTGCCGAGGGTTTTGCCGTTTTCTGTGCCTGAGAGAATAACTACCTGGTCGGCTTCCTGCCTGTCGGTGGAAAGTGCGCTCTGACCGGGGCGGCGTCTTGAAAGCTGCGGCTGGATATCCGCTTCGGTTAACTCAAGACCCGGAGGACAGCCGTCAATAACAACGCCCACCGCCTTGCAGTGGGATTCTCCATAGGTACTTATTCTGAACAAGGTTCCAAAGCTGCTGGACATGAGGTTCTCCTGTATCTGGTGCTGGGTTTGTGTGTAGTAAGATTCTGTAGAAACTGACAGCTGGTGTTTTTTGTCTTTTTCCATATCCTGTCAGTCTTGGGGCACTGTAGTGGAGACCGGATATATTCTCCATAAAAAAAATTACTATTTCAGCCGAAGCACGTTTTTATCTGTCGTTTTGTCTCTTTTTTGTTCGTGGCAGGCGTTGTTTTTACAGGTTAGCCGGGTGATAACCGTTTTCTCCTTGACTGATTGATTTTTTGTGAGATACAAGTAAACTATTAGGTAGTTGTAACTTTTTATTCCGATGAATAATAAGGCAGGATGGGTGGGCAGTAATAATACGTTGTGGTTGGCAAAATAGATAAGGAATCTGCAAATTATTGTTGCTGTCCGGTTACTATGGTATATAATCGGCCTCTCAGGGCCTCTCAGGGCCTCTCAGGGCCTCTCAGGGCCTCTCAGGGCCTCTCAGGGCCTCTCAGGGCCTCTCAGGGCCTCTCAGGGCCTCTCAGGGCCTCTCAGGGCCTCTCAGGGCCTCTCGGGAGAAAAATATGTTCAATAGACTGACTCTGAGAATCAAAATTCTCTTTTCATTTATTCTGGTGAGTTTACTCCCCTTGATAGTTGTTACCCGTATAGCTGTGGACAGCGCGAGCCGCTCCCTGCGTGATGAGGTTATTGCAAAATACAATGCGGTCCAGGAAGCAAAGATAAATCATCTACATGATTATTTCTCCTCTATGCGGACCGACGTGGAAATCATCAAGAGCAACCCGTTTGTGCTCGACAGCATGGATATTTTTACCCAGGCTTTTGTTGACGGGGGGCAATCGGTGGAGAGCGAAAGATGGAAGACTCTTGTCCAGTTTCGGGAGGGCTCAATCAAAAGCATGGTCGAAAAATATGGATTTCACGATCTTCTCATGATTTCCCCGGATGGCTATATCGTCTACAGCACTGCCGGGGCGGGGGATCTTGGCCTGAGCGTTGCCTCCTCTGAACTTGCTGATTCGAACCTTGCGAAGGCGCTGGATAAGGCGGGGCAGACCAGGGGAGATATTGTGTTTGCCGATTTTGCGGCATATTCTCCGGTACAGGGTGAGCAAAGTGCCTTTATGGTTTCTGCTGTTAAGGATAAGGCAGGTCGTACTATTGGCTATTTCGCTGTACGGATTCCGGTTACTGGTATTAACAGGATTGTGCAGCAGCGCAGTGGCATGGGAGACACTAACGAGACCTATCTGGTCGGTATGACTGACGGTGTGAGTTCTCTCAGAAGTGACCGGGTAGTAAAAAAAGGTAAGGTTGGTGACCCCGCGGCTGATAGATTTATAGAAAAGGCTCTGGCTGGGGAGGCAGGTTCTGGAGAGAAAATTGGCAGCACCGGACAGGCTGAATTTATGCGCTATGATCCCCTGCATATCCCCGGTGCCCGATGGGCGATGATAACAACCGGTGCCGTGAGCGAGGTTTTTGCAGCCGTTGATTCTCTTAAGAAGAGAATGCTGCTGGTAATAGTCGGCGGCATGATTGTGGTTGTTCTTGTAGCCCTTGTGATGACAGGAGTTATTATCAGGCCCATCAATAATACTTCTGAAATGCTGAGGGATATCGCCGAAGGAGAGGGCGATCTTACCAGACGATTGACTATTGTCGCCAGGGATGAAATGGGCGAGCTTGCCAAATGGTTTAACATCTTTATGGAGAAACTGCAGGGAATCATTGCCCAGGTTTCTGTTGATGCCAGACAGCTTAACAGGGCATCGACCGATCTATCCGGTATTTCTGGTCAGATGGACGACCGGCTTGGGGGGATTTCCAGAAACAGTGCTCAGGTTTCCGGGGCTGCTGAGGAGATGGACAGCAATATGGTCAGTGTTGCCGCGGCCTGTGAACAGGCAGCAACGAATATTCATATGATTGCTTCCGCAGCGGAAGAGATGACGGTGACGGTACGGGAGATCGCCAAAAATTCCGAAGCTGCAAAAAAAGTTACCCAGGATTCAGTGCAGAAGGCCGGTGAGGCTTCCGCTAAAATCAATGAGCTTGGCAGGAGTACAGAGAAAATCACCAGGATCACCGATGTTATCACCGAAATTTCCGAACAAACTAATCTTCTTGCCCTGAATGCCACCATTGAGGCGGCGAGGGCAGGCCAGGCAGGCAAGGGGTTTGCCGTGGTTGCAAATGAGATAAAAGAGTTGGCGAGGCAGACTTCTGATGCGACCAGCGAGATCAGGATGCAGATTGAAGGTGTTCAGGGTGCAACCGCCGATACGGTGAAACAGATTGACGAAATTTCCACTATCATTGCCGAAGTTCACAAGATTGTGGAAACCATTGCCGTGGCTGTGAGCGAACAGGCTGAAGCCAGTCAGGAGATTGCGGATAATGTGGCCCAGGCTTCTACCGGAGTTCAGGAAGTTAACGTAAATATTAACCAGAACTCGGCTGTTGCAGGAAGTATCTCGGCAGCAACGGGGGAGGCGGATGAGGCTATTCAGGGGATTGCAGGTTTCAGCAGTGAGATCAACTTGAAGTCAACAGAGCTTAGTGAGCTGGCAGAAAAGCTGCAGGGTATCATGGGGCAGTTCAAGGTGTAGACGGAAACCTTTAATTTTGAACCGGTTTCCTGTCGTTATGTTATGCTGATCACTGACAATCAGCAACGGTTACCCGGTTTCGGCCTTCCTTTTTTGAGATGTAGAGTTTCTTGTCGGCAAGATCTACCAGTTCGGACTGAGGGATATCTACCTGGGGAGGCAGATGCACTCCCCCCCCACTTATGGTTACCTTGATAACATTTGGGCCGTCAATGATCTCTTGCTGTTCCACGCATCTGCGGAGTCTCTCTGCAAAAACTCTCAGGCCGGCAAGGTTCGTTTCTGGAAGAACAATTATAAACTCTTCTCCACCATATCGTGCCAGAACGTCACTGGGGCGAATTGTTTTTTCGATAGATTGCGCCAGTTGTACAAGAACTTTATCTCCGGCTGGGTGTCCGTGGGTGTCGTTGACCTTTTTGAAATAGTCGATATCAAAAATAAGTACACTTAAAGAGCGGTGGTAACGTCGGGATCTTGCTATTTCCTTGCTTAATACTTCCTGAAAATACCGGTGGTTATAGATTCCGGTCAAACTGTCGCGGAAGGCGAGTTCCTCGAGTTTGAGGTTTGCCTGCTGTAGTTCTTTTGCAAAGCGTTCTGATTTTGCTTTGGATTCTTTTAACTCAAGTACCAATTGTTCGTAGGAAAGGTTGAGTTTACCAAGTTCTTCGTTTGCTTCCTGCAGAATGGTAGAGTAGGGCTTTATGTCGTCAGCCTTAATTTCAAATATCTCCAGAATCAGAACAGACTGGAGAGCAACCTGATCGATAATTTCTCTTGTTTGCTCTGGCTCAATTGAAAAATAATCTTTCATTTTCTGGCTGACAAGACAAACGTTGGTTGCTGTTTCGCTTCCCAGGTAGACAGAAGAAAGAAGAGACGCAACTTCCAGGATGGAGGCTGTCTCCTGTAAATGCTTTGGAGCCTTGTCTGGTTCGTGGTGATAAAGAAGTGGCGCGGTAATGGTGTCGGGGAGCCCCCAGTCAGATAACAATATGTGACTGAGCTGCTGGTGATTAAACTGGAAGTTTTTTTGCTCTATGGCGATGAGATTTTTGTCATCGCAACTGGTTTCGCTGTTAAGGGCATTGTCATAGGTTTTTCCTTTATAAAGAAAGATAACCATAATGCCGATGTCCTGTAATAATCCGGTTACGAAAATATCGTCATTATGCTTGTTTATAGCTTTTGTGAGCAGGTCTGCCGCAACAGCGGTGGTGACGGAACGCCGCCAGAAATGGTCGAATTTAAAATAACTTCTCTCTGATTTTTGCAGATCTCCGGCAATGACAAAGGAAAGCGCAATATTTTTAATAATATTCGTTCCAAGAATCCCCAGGGCCTTGTTTACATTACTTACCTTGTTGGGAAGGGCGTAATAGGCAGAGTTGGCCACTCGCAGCAGTTTGGTTGTCAGCGCGACATCTGCTGAAATGATTCTTGCCAGGTCGTCCATCGAAAAATCTTCTTGCTGAACAGTTTTGAGAATACGTACTGCAATAGCTGGCGGGGATGGTAGTTCTATTTCAGCTGTGAGCCGTGTTTTTATCTCCTGGAGTTTTGGTTCCTGCTCCATATTCATTTGTGAAGATTTTTTCATTTTCTGTGTTTGGGGAGTGTCACTGGAGGGTTAAAAAAGACCTAAAAAATGGCTACGCACCGTAAACAAGGAATTAACTTTAAAAACAAAACAGCAAAAAGCAACAAAAAATCATGAAAAATTTCTGGTTTAGATTTGTTTTTGCTAGAGTAAGCAGACTACCTTTACTTCAGGTAGTCTGCTTTTTGTCTTTTGCAAAACGGGTTATTTAAAGACGTGGCTTGATGATGGGCAAAATAAAATCAAGGGATAAGACAAGCGGTAAAGCATACAAGGCGTTGTTGCTAGTCCCTGTAATACAGACCGGGACTTCCCATGGTTAACAAGGACTTGTGCAGGTTTCTTCTGAAGTCCCGCCTGTCAGGGACTTGTGCAGGTTCCTTCTAAATTCACGCCTGTCCCAGATTCCCTGGATATGACCTCGTTTCAGTGCATTTCTCGCCGAATGGTAATCCGGCGGGATGGCTGAGCCTGTGGTCTCCCTGATAACCCTTGGCCCCGCAAAACCAATCCGGCTGGATCTGATTGCAAATTGATACGGCGAACAGCCTAAAAAGCTTGCCAGCGGCCCTGCGTAGGAGTTGTTGTCATAGACAACAATGTAGAGTCCTCCTGCATCAATGTATTCCCGCACCGCCATGGTGCACTTGGGCATCTGGGTGACTCCAAGGGAACCTTCCTGGATGCGGATTCCACCCGTTGTGTGGATATATGCCAGTAATGGC
>PDWI01012769.1_pt1 | contig 10680 bp, 8 predicted proteins | sample 1430891 | NCBI WGS metagenome assembly PDWI01 (sample SAMN01162508, study PRJNA174530) | Oral metagenome, whole genome shotgun sequencing project. | biome: Marine environment; feature: Marine mammal; material: Swab sample of the gingival sulcus; isolation source: swab sample of gingival sulcus... | reverse complement strand
GGCGCATTCAGAAAATACAAATACATTTATTTTGCCATCTCCTCTTACGATTTTAACTAATTGATTAGCAGGTATTTACAGAAGTGAGAAAATATTTGTATAATATTCTAAAAATTTGTACTTTTGCTGAAAATAAACCCCGAAAAATGGCAAAACAGCCAAAAAACGGGGTTTTTAAAAATTCTACATATGGCAAAGATACAAAAAATTTCAGAAATTCAACCAACTATATCACTTTTTTCAATTTCAGAAAATTTTGAGTTATTTTATTCTCGTTTTTTAAAAAGTGACTTAGGCAGAATTCATCAAGCTATTCCTTGGAAAAAAATAATTTCTGCTTTAGATTTGAAAGAAAAAAAAATAGGAAGGACCTCACTATTTAGTCCTAAAGGTCGCCTTGCTTTAATGTTTCTAAAAAATTATACTCAGGTTTCAGACAGAAAACTTATCGAACAAATCAATGGAAATTTAGAGTATCAATTTTTTTGCGATATAAATTTGGGAGCTAATCGTTTAACTAATTATAAGATTATCAGTCAAATACGTTGTGAATTAGCAGAAAAAATACCCATAAATGAGTTGGAAAAAATCCTATATGAGCATTGGAAACCCTATATAAATGAAGAACGTCAAGTCTTGGTGGATGCCACTTGTTATGAAAGCGAAGTTCGTTATCCGAGTATTCCCAAATTGTTGTGGGAAGCAGTCTCTTGGCTGCATCAACAATTGCTAAAAAGTTGTAAAACGCTGGGTGTTAAGATGATACGCAGTAGATTTACAAAATGGAAAAAACGTTATTTGGGCTTTAGTAAAATGCGAAGAAAAACCCAAGCTAAACGCAAAAGTTTAATAAGAGCTTTGTTAAAATTGTTAGATAAATTTTTGACATTTGAAAAAACATTACACAAGTCAAATATCTTATACCCAGCACGTTACTATAAGAAAATAGCCGTTATAACCAAAATTTACGAGCAACAAAAGTATCATTTTGAAACCGGAGAAAAAATAAAAAATCGTATTGTAAGCATTAGCAAAGATTATCTTCGCCCTATCGTAAGAGGAAAAGAAATCAAGAAGGTTGAATTTGGAGCAAAAGTCAACAAAATCCAGATAGATGGTTTGAATTTCATCGAACATATTAGTTTTGATGCTTTTAATGAAGGAACTCGCTTAATATCAAGCATTTATAAAGCTCACAGTTTAACCCACAAAAAACTGAATGTTATTGGAGCTGATGCTATTTATGCCACCAATAAAAATAGGAGCTATACTGCTAAAAATCAAATAATTACAGACTTTAAACCCAAAGGAAGAAAGCCTAAAACTTACAAAGAAGACCAAAAAGTCAGAAATTTAATAAGTAAAGAAAGAGCAACTAGATTGGAAGGTAGTTTTGGCACAGAAAAAGAATGTTATCATCTAAAAAAAGTTAAGGCAAAAACCAAAAAGACAGAGGTTCTTTGGATTTTCTTCGGCATTCACGTAAAAAATGCCTTAGAAATCGGCAGAAGGATAGAAAATGCGAAATCGATAGATGTAGCAGCTTAATAATCAGTAATTTAACTTACGATATAGGGATAACTATGTCTTGTTGTGTGCATTTTCTAGTAGTTATCAACAATTTGGGCGATTTTATTAACAATTAACAATTTTGAAAAAAAATCTAAAAAAAACAAAAAAATCCGAATTCAAAACTCGGATCTTTGGTGTTTAGTGGGCTATTTTCTGAATGCACCTATTTTAAAATAAACCAACAAACTAACGGCAAAAAAACAAAAAAGCTGTCCCCAGAAGAGGACAGCTTAATTTTTACATAACCGGAATTTTATCAATTCTTCGTTGATGCCGTCCTCCGTCAAAGCCGGTATTCAAAAAAGCCTCAACAATTTCTTTTGCCAACTCAACCGAAACAAATCTGCCCGGCAACGAACAAATATTTGCATCATTGTGAGCCCGCGCAAGCTCTGCAATCTCTTTATTCCAGCACAAAGCCGCCCTTATTTTTTTGTGTTTGTTCAGCGTCATACTAATACCGTTGCCCGAACCACAAATAGAAATCCCCAAATTGTGCTTTTGGGCTTCTACAGCATTTGCCAAAGGGTGGGCATAGTCGGGATAATCACAACTATCTTCGGAAAAACAACCATAATCGGTAACGGTACAACCGACACTTTCCAGATATTCAATCAAAACCTTTTTCAACTCAAAACCGGCGTGGTCTGAGGCTATTCCTAAATCAAATTTCATATTTCAAATTTCAATATTAATAATTAAACAACAAAAATAATTATATTTGTATTCTAAAAAATTTTACTTGTCTAAAATATAATTTTCAGACAAAATAAATTAACATAAAACGCTAATAATAAGACAATTAACAAAGAAAAACACAATAAGTTCTAAAAAATAAAACAAGCATTTTTTTGATAAAATAAAAATTAACCAACAGAGTTATTAACAAAATGTGCGGAAAAACTGTGGATAATTGTTTAACAAAATCTAACAAGTGTTAACAAAGTCAAAAAATTGAAAGAATTAACAAACTTATTATTTTTTTTACAAAGAAATTCACAGTTATTCAACCGAAAAATTGTAAAGAAATTTAAAATATTTATTCACATAATAACTTTTTTAAAATTAATTTTTATTTTGTAAAAACTTAAAAAACAACAAGATAAAGACACCGGTTTTGTTGATAATTTGTGGAAAAAACTACAATATCTAAAAATGCAAAAAAATTAGAATATTTTTATTCACACTATCAACAGGCTATTATTATCTATATTAATTTTAAATTAATTTTTTATTAATAATAATAAAAGAAGAGATTTTGGGGAAAACTAAAAATCAAGAAAAAATTTAATTATCGTAGTTTCCAAAAAAAACGCATCTTTGTCATTAAAAATAATCATTTATGAATTTTAGAAAAACATTAATATACTCAATATTTTTATTGATGTCGGCAAATTTATATTCGCAAGACGATTCTATAAAAATGAATGGTTACAATATTTTTTATTATCCTAATGGATTCAAATTGAGTGAAGGGAATTTTAAAAACGGAAAACCAAATGGCTATTGGACAACGTATTACGTTAGCGGGAAAAAAAAATCGGAAGGCAACCGAAAAAATTTTTTGTTAGACAGCACGTGGGTTTTTTATTTTGAAAACGGCGATACTTCCGAAATTATCAATTATGAAAAAAATAAAAAAAGCGGATATTATTACAAATACGTAATCAGCAATCGTTTAGATAGTTATATGGCATCAAAGGAACTATTTGTTGAAGATAAAAAACAAGGTTTTTCGTTTTATTATTACCCTTCGGGGAAATTGAAAAACAAAGTTGAATATGTGGATAACAACAAGCACGGAAGGGGCTACGAATACAACGAAAACGGCTTGCTTGTTGCGATAGAGGAGTATCGTTACAACAATATGATTAGCCGAAAGGCTGTTAATAGATACAATAAAAGTAAAGAAAAAGTTGGAAAATGGGTAGAAGTTTATGACAACGGCAAGGTTAAATCTGAAATGAACTACGAAAAAGGAATGCCTAATGGAATTGCAAAGCAATACACGCCAACGGGCAAATTGTTGCGAATGGAAGAGTATCAAAACGGGAAAAATGTAAAGTCGGTTAAGCGACCGAAATTTGATACTATTCAAAACGCAAATATAAAAGTCGATAAAAAATATTACGCCAACGGAAATTTGAAATCTGTGAGAAATTACAAAGACGATTTGCCGTTCGGAATGCACATATTTTACAACGAAAACGGAACAATCAAACAGGCGGTTTTGTTCAACGAATTGGGCATAAAAAAAGGACAGGGTAGGGTCGATTCGACCTTGAAAAAGAACGGTGTGTGGGAATTTTTTTACGAAAACGGAGATTTGAAAGCCAAAGGAGAGTATTTGGCCGATAAACGAGCCGGAAAATGGCAGTTTTTTTACCCAAATGGCGTACTCGAACAAGAGGGAGTTTACGAAGACGGCTTTTTTGACGGCGTTTGGAAATGGTATTACGAAAGTGGTGCGTTGTTGCGTGAGGAGAATTATTTTTACGGATTTCGTGAGGGGCAAATGTTTGAATTATCGCCTGCGGGCGACACAATTGTGAAAGGTACTTTTGTTGAGGGCGACAAAGACGGCAAGTGGTTTTACTGCGTGGGCGACGATTATTCGGTCGGAAAGTACAATTATGGCGCAAAAACCGGTTTGTGGCTATCGTATTATTATCCCGAAATGCGCTTAAAAGTTAAGGAAAATTACTCACAAGGCGAAAGAACCGGAAAATACAAAGAATATTACATAAATAAAAAAGTCAAAGAATTTGGTAATTACGAAAGTAACAAAAAAGACGGAAGGTGGGTTTACAATAAGCCCGACGGAAGCGTAGATTTTACGGCATTTTACCAATACGGCGAAATGATAAAAATCAACGACGAAAAGATAAAATAAATACTTATGGAACTCAGAAACAACGAATTAACAAATTCGGAAAGGGAATTTGAAGAAAAATTGCGACCGCAAAAATTTTCGGATTTCAGCGGACAGCAAAAAAATGTGGACAACTTGTTGGTATTTGTTGAAGCTGCCAAAATGCGAGGCGAGGCGTTAGACCATGTTTTGTTGCACGGACCTCCCGGATTGGGAAAAACTACTTTGTCGAACATTGTTGCCAACGAACTGGGAGTTAGCATAAAAACCACCTCGGGACCGGTACTCGAAAAACCCGGCGATTTGGCTGGTTTGCTTACTAATTTAGACGAGCGAGATGTGTTATTTATCGACGAAATACATCGACTTTCGCCTGTTATCGAGGAGTATTTGTACTCCGCAATGGAAGATTACACAATCGACATAATGATAGACAAAGGTCCAAATGCGCGTTCTATTCAGTTAAATCTAAATCCGTTCACTTTGGTGGGAGCTACAACGCGTGCCGGACTGCTAACAAGCCCCTTGCGAGCCCGATTTGGGATTAAATCGCTGTTGGAATATTACAATTACGAGGTTTTGGCACAAATTATAACGCGTTCGGCGCGGATTTTACAGGTCGAAATAAAGCCGAATGCTGCCGACGAAATCGCTAAGCGCAGTCGGGGAACGCCACGTATCGCAAATGCACTTTTAAGACGCGTCAGAGATTTTGCACAAGTGAAGGGAACCGGCAAAATTGACCTCGAAATTACTAAATACGCATTGGACGCACTGAACATCGACACCAAAGGATTGGACGAAATGGACAACAAAATTTTATTGACTATTATTGAAAAATTTAAAGGCGGGCCGGTTGGGCTAACTACGGTGGCAACTGCCGTTGGCGAAGAAGCCGGTACAATCGAAGAGGTTTACGAGCCTTTTTTGATAATGCAAGGTTTTTTGAAAAGAACTCCGCGCGGGCGAATGACTACCGAGTTGGCGTACAAGCATTTAGGTATAAATATGGTGTCCGATTCCGATTATCCTTCTATTTTTTAATATACATTTAACGCTCGGCTGGCTTTTTTTATATTAAAATTGATATTTATTTGCTTGATAATTAGTAGGTTATGTTACAATGGCTTTTTTTTACAAAACACTTATTTGTTGGGATATTGTAAAAAATTGACTAACTATTGTAAATTTGCAGAATTAAATTTTTGACCGAAAGTTAGTAATTGACATACTTTGTTAAATTATAAATTAAAGGTTAAAAATTAAAAGGTATAATGCTGATTACTAAGTTATTAGGATATTATAAAAATAGAATTTCATCAATGTAATTGGTTGGTTATCAGTGTTTTATGTCGTTTTAAGAATGTGTTTTTTTTCAAAAAAAATTAGAATATAAAATTTCAGATTTATGGATAAAAATAAAGAAAAAAAGAAAATAAAATATAAATTGTTAATAAGCGAAGAAGTATCGCTAAAAGATGTATTTAGCTTATCGCTTACAAAGTCTAATTTGTTTCTTTTCATAGGGTTAGAGGTCATTATTATCGCAATATTGGTTGCGTTATTGTTGATTTTTACGCCATTAAAATATTTTTTACCTCCGGTTCAAAATTACAAATTAGAGAAAAAAATTGTTGAAAATTCAATTCTTGTTGATTCGTTGGAAAAAGAAATTCTGTTGCGCGACAATTATTATTTGCAAATAAATAAAATAATAAAAGGCGAAGATATAAGCGAGTTCAGTTATGTTGATTCGACGCAAGAAAAATATTTGTTGAGCGAAGACGAAAAAGATTCTATTTTGAATAATTTGAACGACAGAGACGAGCAAAAATTAAGCGAAATTCGCGAAAATAATTACGGAAATATAGACAAAAGCAACTACAAATCGCCATTGAAGTCGGGTACAATTTCCAAAGAATTTGACGCAACAACCGGACACTTCGGCATCGACATTGTAGCCACTGAAAATGAGCCGGTTATGGCAACGTTACCCGGTACTGTTTTGTTGGCAACTTGGAGTATTGATTTTGGATATATCATACAAATTCAGCATCCGAACAACGTTATTTCGATATACAAACACAACGGCGAATTGCTCAAAAAAGAGGGCGACAGAGTAGCCGGCGGCGAACCTATTGCGTTGGTCGGAAATACGGGTGAAAAAACAACCGGAACGCACTTGCATTTTGAAGTTTGGGAAGACGGAACCCCTATAAATCCGGTTAATTACATAAACTTTTAAATTTTTATGAAAAAAAAAATAGCAATTTTAGGCTCAACCGGTTCAATTGGGCAACAAACCATTGAGGTTGTTGAACAAAATACGGATAAGTTTCAGATAGTGGCAATAACAGCAAATTCAAATTACGAATTGTTGATAAAACAGGCTCAAAAAATAAAACCAAAATATGTTGTTATTGCCCAAACGGAACATTACGAAAAGGTCAAACAGGCTTTGTGTTCCGAAAAAATTATGGTGCTTGCCGGAAACGACCAAATTGCTAACATAACCAACGCGCCCGAAGTCGAGTTTGTGATAGTTGCTCTTGTGGGATATTCGGGGCTTTTGCCTACTATCAAAGCCATCGAAGCCCGCAAGCAGGTGGCACTTGCCAACAAGGAGGCGTTGGTGGTTGCCGGCGAATTGATAACCGAACTCGCCAAAAAAAATAACATAAAATTGCTGCCGATAGATTCCGAACATTCGGCTATTTTTCAGTGTTTGGCGGGCGAAAATTACGAACAAATAGAAAAAATATATCTGACTGCTTCGGGCGGTCCTTTTAGGGGATATACGCACGCACAACTTCAAAAAGTTACCAAAAAAGAAGCGCTGCGACACCCAAATTGGGCGATGGGGGCAAAAATAACAATTGATTCGGCAACTATGATGAACAAAGGGCTGGAAATGATTGAAGCTAAATGGCTTTTTGATTTATCGCTGTCGCAGGTAGATGTTGTTGTGCATCCGCAGTCGATTGTGCATTCGATTGTACAGTTTATCGACGGTTCGATGAAAGCGCAAATGGGATTGCCGGATATGAAATTGCCCATACAATATGCAATGTCGTATCCGCAGCGGATAAGTTCAAAATTTGACCGTTTTTCATTTATTGATTATCCCGAACTTTCGTTTCAATCGCCTGATTATGAGGTGTTTAAGTGTTTGGGCTTAGCTGTGCAGGCGTTCAAAAAAGGTGGCAATGTGCCGTGTGTTTTGAATGCTGCTAATGAGGTGGCTGTCAGTTTGTTTTTGCAGGAAAAAATAACATTTTTGCAAATAGCCGAATTGATAGAAAAAACAATGCAAAAAATTGAATTTCGAGAAAAATTAACCTTGCAAGATTATATAGAAACAGACAGGCAAGCTCGAAAAATTACACAAGAAATTTATTTGTAATAAATTAAATATCAGTTAATTATGAAAGATAGAAAATATTTTACTTCGATACAAAAATTTATAAAAATTGAAAGTTTGGGCGGAATTTTGTTGTTTTCGGCAACTATTCTTGCGCTTGTGCTTTCAAATTTGCCATTTCACGCGAGTTATAGCGCTATTTGGCAATACAAAATAGGCATACAATCCGAAAATTTTACGCTTGTAAAACCTCTCATTTTGTGGATAAACGACGGCTTGATGGCGATTTTCTTTTTTCTCATCGGGCTTGAAATAAAACGCGAAATTCTTATTGGCGAGCTAAATTCGTTAAAAAAGGCTTCGTTGCCGATTTTTGCGGCTCTTGGCGGAATGCTGTTGCCTTTTATTTTATATTTAATAATAAATCAAAATCCCGAAACCGAACACGGTTGGGGCATCTCAATGGCTACCGACATTGCGTTTACGCTTGCAATTTTGCAACTTTTGGGCAAACGAGTGCCTTTGGGGCTAAAAATTTTCCTTACGGCTTTTGCAATTATCGACGATTTGGGGGCGATTTTGATAATAGCCATTTTCTACACGCATCAAATCGGCTGGTCGTTGTTGCTGATAGCCGGAGTTTTGTTGCTGATTTTGTACGTTTTGGCGTTTTTTAAAATCAAAAGCAAAATTTTGTTTGTCGTTTTTGGGGTTGCCGTGTGGGTGCTGTTTTTGAAAGCCGGAATCCACCCGACAATTGCCGGAATTCTTTTGGCTATGGCTGTTCCTATACGCCAAAAAATTAACGAATACAAATACGTAGAGCAGTTGAAAGAAATCAGCGAACGTATTGTCGATTCGGCAAATACCGACAATTTGCCGATGCTCACAAAACAGCAAATTGTGGAAATCGACAATTTGGAAGAATTGACCGGCAAAGTTCAGTCGCCTTTGCAACAACTCGAACATCGTTTGCATAATTTTGTTGCTTTTTTGGTAATGCCCGTTTTTGCTATGGCCAACGCCGGCGTTCATTTCAGCAACGATTTGTCTATCGACGTTCCTTTGTTGATAACTATTAGTTTGTCGTTGTTTTTAGGCAAAACAATAGGCGTGTTTTTATTCTCGTTTTTGAGTGTAAAAGCAAAAATTGCGTCGTTGCCCGAAAATATCAATTTCAAAATGATTTTTGGGGCGGCTATTTTGTCCGGAATTGGGTTTACGATGTCTTTGTTTATTGGAGGTTTGGCGTTTGCGGACAATTATGTGTATCTCAATTCGGCAAAAATCGGAATAATTTTAGGCTCGGTTTTGTCCGGTCTGGTCGGTTTTCTTGTTCTGAAACGTGGTTTGAGAGATAGGGTAGAGTAGGAGTGGTTTTAAAGTTAATCATCTTGTAATCAGGTAGTTGTAGATGAGTTTCGCTTGTAGAAGAGTTCATTATTAATAAAAAAAATATATTATGAAAAAAAATATACCAAGTTTATATAGCTCAGAAAAAATAGATTTTTTGAAAGAAAAAATGTTCTTTGGAGCCGGAAAAAACGTACAAAGGTACGATGTTCAAAAATATCCTTTTTATGAAAAGCTGTCGCAACGGATGCTTAGTTTTTTTTGGCGTCCGGAAGAAATATCGCTGATAAAAGATATTAACGATTTTAACACGCTTTCGGAACACGAAGAGTTTATTTTTACCGAAAATTTAAAATATCAAATTTTGTTGGATAGCGTGCAGGGGCGGTCGCCGTTTTTGACTTTCGGACAGGTAGTTACGTTGCCCGAAGTCGAAGAGGCTATTATCATTTGGGATTTTTTTGAAACAATACATTCAATAAGTTATTCGTACATCATAAAAAACGTATATCCCAATCCGGCAATAGTTTTCGACGATATTATGAGCAACGATATGATTGTGGAGCGCGCCGGCTCGGTTACGGACAATTACAACGATTTTTATCATTATTTGACAAAATATCAGGCGCAACAATTGGGGGTAAAAATCGAACCGGAGATTAGTTTGCGTGAACTGAAAAAGAAATTATATTTGGCACTCGTGGCTGTAAATATTTTGGAAGGTGTACGTTTTTATGTGTCTTTTGCGTGTTCGTTTGCTTTTGCCGAAAATAAAAAAATGGAAGGAAATGCCAAAATTATAAAATTTATTGCTCGCGACGAAAACGAACATCTTGCCATTACGCAAAAAATGATACGCGACCTAAAACGCAACAAAGATGAGGGATTTGCGGAGATTATCAGCGAGTTAGATGATGAAGTTTACGCAATGTACAAAGATGCAGCCGAACAAGAAATGCGTTGGGCGGAATATCTGTTTGAAAAAGGGTCAATTATAGGATTGAACAGCAAATTATTGATAAAATATATGAAATATTTGACCGATAAACGCTTGAAGGGAATCGGATTGAAACCGATTTATGATGCTCCGAAAAATCCGCTTTCGTGGATGGACCACTGGTTGCGCAACGACCAAGTGGAAGTTTTGCCACAGGAAACCGAAATCAGTTCTTACGTGGTAGGCGGAGTAGATATGACGGTTGATGACGACGATTTTATGGATGTCTAACGACGCTGCTTTTGATGACGACGTTGCGCGCGGACCTTGTGTTCGGGCGTGATGTAGAGACGTTGCAGGCGGAGACGTTGCGTGCAACGTCTCTACGTCGGACGCGGAACGCGGGAAATCGATAAAAATGTAATGCGGGGAATTTTATTTGCGAAAAAAAACATCGGATTTGATGTTTTTTTATTGTTTTTTTACATCACACGGGTTTACACCCGTGCCTACAAATATGCCATCGCTACGCGATTTGGTAGAACCCCGTAGGGGTGGAATTTTTGTAGCCCCGTATGGAATGCA
>PDWI01010049.1_pt1 | contig 10680 bp, 8 predicted proteins | sample 1430891 | NCBI WGS metagenome assembly PDWI01 (sample SAMN01162508, study PRJNA174530) | Oral metagenome, whole genome shotgun sequencing project. | biome: Marine environment; feature: Marine mammal; material: Swab sample of the gingival sulcus; isolation source: swab sample of gingival sulcus... | reverse complement strand
AATCCATAATTTTGCATATCAGTTGTTGATAGAGTTTTATCAAAGTCATACATCAGTGCAATTATCTTTTTACTTTTATTCATATATCAAAACTCCTTATATCTTATACTTTATAATAAGTATATTATATCTTTGTTCTTTTAACAATAAATCTATGTTAGTATGTATGTATTATTTTTTAATTAAATTATTTAAGATAGGATAAATACTTGTTTTGGCTTTGTCTTGAATATATAATTATATATATTAAAAAAGGAGAACAAAATGGAAGAAAACAAAGTTTCAGTTAATTTTATTCATAACATTATAGATGATGATTTAAAGGAAGGGAAGAATGGCGGAAGTGTCTATACGCGTTTCCCGCCAGAGCCAAATGGATATTTACATATAGGTCATGCTAAGTCAATATGTCTTAATTTTTCTACCGCTTTAAAATATGGTGGTAAATGTAATCTTAGATATGATGATACCAATCCGATAAAGGAAGATGAAGAATATGTAAAATCAATAGAAGCAGATGTTAAATGGCTAGGATTTAATTGGGATGAACTACATTGGGCATCTAATTATTTTGATTTCTTTTATGAGTCTGCAATTAAACTTATAAAAGCAGGTAAGGCATATGTTTGTGACCTAAATGCAGATGAAATTAGACAGTATAGGGGGACTCTTGTTGAACCTGGTAAGGATAGTCCATATAGGGATAGGACAGTTGAAGAAAATCTAAAATTATTTGAAGAGATGAAAGATGGTAAGTATGAAGATGGTTCAAAGGTATTAAGGGCTAAAATTGATATGGCTTCAAATAATATAAATATGAGGGACCCTGTCATCTATAGAATATCTAAAACCAGTCATCACAATACCAAGGATAAATGGTGTATCTATCCTATGTATGACTATGCTCATCCCTTAGAGGATGCAATAGAGGGGATAACGCACTCTCTTTGTACTTTAGAGTTTGAGGATCATAGACCTTTATATAATTGGGTCGTTGAAAATGTAGGTTTTGATAATCCTCCTAGACAGATAGAATTTGCTAGGTTGAATTTATCTAGAACTATTATGAGTAAGAGGCATCTTAAGAAATTAGTCGATGATGGTCTAGTTGATGGTTGGGATGACCCTAGAATGCCTACAATATCAGGGCTTAGAAGAAGAGGATATAGGCCTGAAGCTATCAGGACTTTCTGTTCTGAAATAGGAGTTTCTAAGGCTAATAGTTTGGTTGATATTGCCTTCCTTGAACATGTTGTAAGGGAAGACTTAAAGCCTATTGTTGAAAGTAGAAATGTCATTTTTGATCCAATTAAGGTTGTAATTACCAACTATCCTGAAGGTGAGATTGAATATGTTGAAATGGAAAACAGTAGAGAAGATGAAAGTCTAGGTTCTAGAAAGGTTCCATTTGGAAGAGAGATATATGTTGATGGTGCTGACTTTATGGAAGTTCCTGTTAAGAAATATTTTAGATTATTCCCAGGCAATGAAGTCAGATTAAAGGGTGCCTATTTTATAACTTGTAATGAAGTTATAAAGGATGATTCTGGAAAGATTCTTCAACTTAATTGTACTTATGATCCTGAAACCAAGAGTGGAAGTGGTTTCACAGGTAGAAAGGTTAAGGGTACTATACATTGGGTTGAAGCTAGTACAGCAGTTTCTCTAAATGTAAATAAGTTTGATTATCTGATGACAGAAGAAGGGGAATTTAATAGTGATTCATTGGAAGTTGAAAAATGCTTCGGAGAACCTTCATTAAAAGACTCTAGCTTTGAAGATAGATTTCAATTTTTCAGACATGGTTACTACATTAAGAATTTAGAAGGGGACTTTAACGAGATAGTCAACCTAAAATCTTCTTGGAAGGTTAAGGGATAATATGCTTGATGGTCTAACCGTAATTAAAATATTTTTAAGCATCGGTTTAGGATTTTTTCTAGGTTATCTATCTGTTTATCTATTTAATAAGATGCCAATTAAGTGGCTCAGTGATGAAACAGAGATTAAAAGGATTAACTCATATCCTTGGAAGCCTACAATTGCGGTTTTTCTCATGTTTTCAATTTTAAGGATGCTTATATTTAGCATCCCATATGGTATTGCAGGTAGTGTAACTTTATTTGCATTATTAGGGATTGTAATGTCAGATATAAGGTATATGACAATTCCAGATATATATCTAGTTATTTTAGCTATTAGTGCCTTTGGGTATATAAATTTTTATGGAAGTATGCACTCTAATATTTTAGGAGCTCTAGTCGGTTTTGTAATAATGTTTTTAATTAACATTGTCGGTAAACTTCTTCACAGGGAAGAGGTTTTAGGTTTTGGAGATGTAAAGCTCTGTGGAATTTTAGGATTTATTGTAGGGTTAAATGGAATAATTTTAATAATATTTATCTTTTCAATATGTTCTGGTATTTTTGGAGTTTTTTCATTAGTTAGGGGAAGGCTTAATAGAAAATCTGTATTTCCTCTCGCTCCATTTATATCACTTGCGGCATGGCTATACATAGTTATTATTTATACCCTTCCTTTTAGAGAGGAGTTTTCCCTTATAGTATTATGAGAAATATTTTATTGAATTTAAAATACGATGGATATGAGTTTAGTGGTTGGCAGAAGCAACCGGAAAAAAGGACTGTTCAAGGGGCTTTAGAAAGTGAATTGAACTTAATCTTAGATGAGGTTGTGGAGCTTAAGGGTTGTAGTAGGACTGATTCTGGAGTCCATGCTCTAGATTATTATGCAGTCTTTAAAACTGCCTCTAATATTCCAGTTAAAGTTATACCCAGTCTTTTAAATCGAAGGCTTATTGGAGTTGAGGTTATTTCAGCCTATGAGGTTCATCTCGATTTTAATCCTAGGTATAGGGCCTATAAGAAGACATATGAATATATTATTTCTCCTTCTTCAGATTACGATGTATTTTCTTCTAGGTATAAGTGGTTTGTTGATGAACTATTAGATTTTCAGAAGATGAACCGAGCAGCTCAGTTGATTGTTGGAAAACACGATTTTAGGGCTTTTAGAAAGACCAGTAGAGATGATGTCGAAAAGGATACAATAAGGGAGATATTTGATATTAGTGTTTCAAAAAAGGGTAATGATATTCTAGTATCAGTTACTGGAGATGGTTTTTTGTATAATATGGTTAGGATAATAGTTGGAAGTCTCTATGAGATTGGTACATATAAGAGGGATGAGAATGTGCTACTAGAAGCTTTTGAAAAAGGAGATAGGAGTATTCTAGGTATTACAGCTCCAGCTAGAGGATTATATTTGAAAAGAGTGTATTTTTAGTAGGTAATATATGTTTGATAGGTTTAAGATGCCAGATGACGTCTATCGTGTAACAGGTGGACCTGGTGGAGAGAGTAATTTAATAGTATCAAGTAAATATTCATGTGTCATAGATACAGGTATGGCATTCTGTGGTGATGTTCTTGTTAAAAATATTGAAAAGCATTTAGGTGATAGAGATTTAGATTACATATTTTTAAGTCATACTCATTATGATCATTTAGGGGCAGTATTAGTCCTTAAAAGAAGATGGCCTGAAGCAAAGGTCGTATGTCATCCCTATGGTAATAGAGTTATATCAAGTGATGGTGCTAAATATGTAATGAAAGACCTTTCAATAAAAGCAGCTTTGGAATATGATCCTTCAAAGGAAGACTTCGTTAGAGGTATTGATTGGAATGAACTTAATATAGATATAATTGTTGAAGATGGCCAAGTTTTTGACTTCTTTGATTTTAATATAAGGGCGATATATACTCCCGGTCATACTAATTGTTGTGTTTCTTTTTATATTGAGGAAAAAGACTTGCTATTTCCTTCAGAATCTACAGGTTGCTATTCTGAGGAGCTTTTTCATATGGTTATATTAAAAAGCTATAGGGATACTCTTGCTTCTATTGAGGCTATGAGAAAAATCGGTTCAAAAAATATTGTATCTCCTCACTTTGGAATTTTACCTCCCGAGATATCTTCTAATTATTGGGAACTATGTGAAAAAGAAGCTAGGAGATGGTACCGTTTTGCCCTGTCCAGATACTTTTGTGGCTTTACAATAGATGAAATATTTGAGGATCATAAAAACTTTTTTTGGCTGGGTAGTGATATAAATGGTCAGCCCTTTGATGCCTTTAAAATCAATAGTTATGCCATAATTAAAGCCATGTTAAAAGATATTTTATTAGCACTCTAGTTGAGTGAGTGCTAAAAAACTCTTGACAACCCCTTTCTTTAGATTTAGTATGGATATATAAGGATGAATAAATGAGAGGAGGGGTGTTCTTATGAATTTAGAAAAATATACACAAAGAGCAAAAGAAGCAATCTTAGATTGTCAAAATATTGGTATTGAAGAAAACAATCAGCAGTTGGAAGTTGAACATCTTCATCTTGCTTTAATGTTGCAAGTTGACGGCCTTATTCCTAAGCTTGTTAGTATGATTGGAAGTAGTCAAGGTTCAATTGTTAGTAAGTTAGAAAATGAAATATCAAAATTTCCTAAGGTTTCTGGTAGCTCTGATAGTATGTATGCTACTAGAAGACTTGAAAAATTGCTTCTAGGAAGTGAAAAGATTGCAAAACAGTTCAATGATGATTATGTGAGTGTTGAACATATATATTTAGCAATACTCGATGAGAAACAGACAGCATCATCAAAGATATTAGTTGAAGAGGGAATTGATAAGGAGAAATTTCTTCAAGCTCTTGATAAAGTTAGAGGTAATCAGAATGTTACAAGTCAAAATCCTGAGGATCAATATGATGCATTAAATAGGTTTGGTAGAGAGCTTGTTAGCATGGCAAAAGAAGGAAAGCTAGATCCTGTAATAGGTAGAGATCAGGAGATTAGACATGCTATGCAGATACTATCAAGAAGGACAAAGAATAATCCTGTTTTAATAGGTGAGGCAGGTGTAGGTAAGACTGCAATTGTTGAGGGACTTGCTCATAGAATTTTAAATGGTGATGTTCCAGAAAATTTAAAGGATAAGAAGATTTTTGCATTGGATATGGGAGCTTTAATAGCTGGTGCAAAATACAGGGGAGAGTTTGAAGAGAGATTAAAGGCTGTAATCAACGAGATTGAAAAGTCAGACGGTAATATAATCCTGTTTATTGATGAAATCCATACAATTGTTGGAGCTGGAAAGACTGAAGGGTCTCAAGATGCAGGGAATCTATTGAAGCCAAAACTTGCAAGGGGAGAGCTTCATTGTATCGGCGCTACAACCCTTGATGAATATAGGATGAATATTGAAAAGGATCCTGCTTTAGAGAGAAGATTCCAAAAGGTCCTTGTAGATCAGCCTACTGTTGAGGATACTGTTTCAATATTGAGAGGTCTTAAGGAAAGGTTTGAAATTCATCATGGGGTTAGAATTACAGATAGTGCTTTAATAGCCTGTGCTAATCTATCAAATAGATATATAACTGATAGATTTTTGCCAGATAAGGCCATTGACTTGATGGATGAAGCGGCAGCGAAAATTCGAATTGAAATTGATAGTATGCCTGAAAGTCTAGATGAAGTTACGAGAAAGATTATGCAACTTGAAATAGAAAGAGAAGCAATTAAGAGAGATGAAGATATCGACTCTAAGAGACTTGAAAATATTGAAGCTGAAATTTCTAAATTACAAGAAGAACATTCGTCAATGAGCGCTACTTGGAATTTAGAGAAGGAAAAGATAAATAAGTTAAAGGAGATAAAGAAGAATATCGAGGAAGTAAACTTCCAAATTGAACAGGCTAACAGAGAGTATGATTTAGAGAAATTAGCCAAGCTAAAATATGGGGTTTTACCTAATTTAGAAAAAAGCTTGGAAGAATCTAGAAGAGAAAATGAACTATCTGATAATGATAAGTTTATTAAGGAAAAGGTTACAGAAGATGAGATAGCAGAAATTGTATCAAGTTGGACTGGTATTCCTGTTTCAAAACTTATGGCAGGTGAGAGAGAAAAACTTTTATCTCTTGATAAAATTCTTCATAGAGATGTTATCGGTCAAGATAATGCAGTAACTGCCGTTACAGATGCAGTCCTAAGAGGAAGAGCGGGGCTTAAAAATGAAAATAGGCCTATGGGGTCATTTATATTCTTGGGTCCAACTGGTGTAGGTAAGACTCAACTTGCAAAGGCTCTTGCAAACGCTTTATTTGATGATGAGAGTAATATTATAAGGGTTGATATGTCTGAATATATGGAGAAGCATTCGGTATCAAGACTTATCGGATCTCCTCCAGGATATGTAGGCTATGAACAGTCAGGTCAGTTGACTGAAGCTGTAAGGAGAAAACCATATAGTGTTATACTATTTGATGAGATTGAAAAGGCTCATCCTGATGTATTTAATATCTTCTTGCAGATTTTAGATGATGGTAGGCTTACAGATAATCATGGAAGGGTTGTTGATTTTAAAAATACAATAATTATAATGACTTCTAATATCGGAAGTTCATATATTGTCGATTCTATGAAGGATGAAGGTAAATTATCTTCAGATATTGAAAATAAGGTGCTTGATATCCTAAGAGGTGAATTTAGGCCTGAATTTTTAAATAGGGTTGATGAAACTATAATATTTGGTTCATTGAGTCTTGATGAAATTAAGGAGATTGTTCTCCATGAGATAGAGGATGTTTCAAAGAGACTTGCTCATATGAATATAACTTTAAGTCTAGATGATTTAGCTAAGAATTTTATCGCTGACAGTAGTTATGATGTTACATATGGGGCAAGACCTATTAAGAGATATATCCAAAAGAATATTGAGACTCCAATATCAAAGATGATTATCTCTGGCGAAATTTCAGATGGAGATGAAGTTAAAATCTCTGAAAGAGATGGGGATTTAAAATTTGAGAAATAGAATAGCTTTGTAATATTAAAGGTGGTTTATGAAGAGCAGAAAAGAAGTAAAGGAAATATTGGATATACTGAAAAGTCTGTATCCAGAAGCAGAGTGCGCATTGGTTCATAGAAATTTATATGAGCTATTAGTTGCTGTTACTCTTTCTGCTCAAACCACCGATAAGAGTGTTAATAAGATAACAGGTGAGCTGTTCTCAAGATATCCAAAACCTGAAGATTTAGCAGCTGCTGATTTAAAGGATGTAGAGTCTATAATAAAGACTATTGGACTCTATAAGAATAAGTCTAAAAATATTATAAATTTATCTAAAATGTTGTGTGAAAACTTTGATTCCAAAGTTCCTAGTTCTTATGAGGGGCTTGAAAGCCTTCCTGGAGTTGGTAAGAAGACTGCAAATGTAGTTCGTTCTGTAGGCTTTGGAATCCCGGCTATCGCTGTTGATACTCATGTGTTTAGAGTTACAAACAGAATCGGTCTTGTTAGGGAAAAGGATGTTAAATCAACAGAAGACTCTCTGATGAAGGCTATCCCAAAAGATAGGTGGATAGAGACTCATCACAGCATAATCTTTCATGGTAGGCAGGTCTGCCTTGCTAGAAATCCAAAATGCGAAATATGTGAATTAAATTCATATTGCGATTATTATTAAATTTTTTGTATTTATTTGGCTAATATTGGCGTAAATATGAAAAATAAATATGCTTTTTATATAAAATAAAATTGTTCTCTGTATGTATGAAATGAATTTTATTGTTAATCCAAAAGAAATATTAGAACTTGAATTCATGCTACAGGTCAGTTATTTATTGAAAAAGGTGGTAATATGGGTAATAATTCAGAAAATAATATAGAGGTTAGTGAAGATAATGGCTTGATGGAAACAGTTGGAGTTGTAGGCTTTTCAAATGTTGGGGTAATGCTATATGGCATATGTAACTTCTAACCAGATAAAAGATTTAATTTTTACTATTAGAGATGAAAAAGTTATGATTGATAGAGATTTAGCTTTTTTATATGGAGTTGAGGTAAAGGTACTTAACCAAGCTGTAAAAAGAAATATAAAGAGATTTCCTAGTGAGTTTAGATTTCAACTTACTGATAATGAAACTAGTGAACTGGTCACAAATTGTGACCGGTTCAAAATGCAAAAACATTCAAACAGTAATCCTTACTGTTTCTCTGAAAGTGGTGTAGCAATGTTATCGTCAGTATTAAGAAGTGATATTGCCATTGATATGAGTATTAAAATAATGAAAGCATTCGTTGAAATGCGAAAATTTTTAGTAGCAAATCAGGAGCTGTTTTCAAGACTTGATAAGGTTGAATTAAAACAATTAGAAACAATTAAAAGACTTGATGAAGCAGATCAAAAATTTGAGAAGGTCTTTGATTACATGACAAAAACTAAAGAAGTGTCACAAAAAGTATTCTTTGATGGTCAGATATACGACGCTTATAGTCTGCTTGTAGGCATTATAAAAAGAGCAAATAAAAGTATAATTTTAATAGACAATTTTGTAGATACCATTACGCTTGATATGCTTTCAAAAAGAAAGAAAAATGTGAAAATCAATATCTACGCTTCTAAAAAGTCAAAACTAACAGATACTGAAATAACAAAATTTAATAAACAGTATGGCAATTTAACTATAAAAACAATTGAAACTTTTCACGATAGATTTATGATACTTGATAAAAAAGAGTGTTATCATATTGGAGCTTCTATAAAAGATGCTGGAAATAAAAGTTTTGCCATAACAAAAGTGGTAGATGATGAAAATACGAGTTATATTTTAAGTAGATTAGTATAATAATGAAATATTGATTTTTTTGGAATTTTATCTCTTCTAGTATAGAAAGTTTGTCGTCATTAAAATAAAGTTGAGTTTTTAAATTAAATTATTTTATCTATTGAAAACATATACTGTTCTCATAATTTTAAATACCTTTAAATTGACTGATTTTTTAAGTCTTTAACATTGAAAAAATAGAGTTTGTATGCTATAATTTTATAGTAATATTTTTAAATTTATTTAATTGAGGAGAAGTGTTTTAAATGGCAGAAAATCAAAGTAATAATCAATATAATGCAGAACAAATTGAAGTCCTTGAAGGTCTTGAACCTGTTAGGACTAGGCCGGGTATGTATATCGGTAGTACCGGTGTGAATGGTCTTCATCATCTTGTCTATGAAATTGTAGATAATAGTGTCGATGAAGCCTTGGCTGGATACTGTGATGACATACGAGTTACCATCGGTAAAGATAACTCCATAACCGTTGAAGATAATGGTAGAGGAATGCCTATTGATGAACATCCAAAACTTAAAAAACCTGCTGTTGAAGTTATTCATACAGTGCTTCATGCTGGAGGTAAATTTGGTGGTGGCGGATACAAGGTCTCCGGAGGTCTTCATGGTGTAGGTGCTTCAGTTGTAAATGCCCTTTCTGAAAGTATGGAAGTTGAAGTTAGAAGAAATGGCTATAAGTACCAACAGAAATATTCCAAGGGTAAGGTTTTAACTGACCTTATTGAAATGGGAAAGACAACTAAGAAGGGTTCCATGACTACATTTGTTCCAGATGCAGAAATATTCGATACTGTTGAGTTTGAATTCGATACACTGGAGCATCGTCTCAGGGAGATGGCCTTCTTAAATAAAGGTGTAAAATTTACTATTAAAGATAAGAGACAGAGTCCTGAAAAAGAAGAAGTGTTCCACTATGAAGGTGGTATCCTAGAGTTTGTTAAATACCAAAATAGGAACAAGGAAGCACTTCATAAGGATGTAATATATTTTGAAAATATAGGTAGAGAGTATGAAGTTGAAGTCGCTATGCAGTATACCGATAGGTATAGTGAAGTGCTTTTATCATATGCAAATAATATCAATACTACAGAAGGTGGTTTCCATCTAGTTGGTTTTAAGTCTGCTCTGACAAGAACCCTAAATGAATATGGAAAGAAAAATAAGTTAATAAAGGATGCTGATGGTTCTCTAACAGGTGAAGATGTTAGGGAAGGTTTGACTGTTGTTATCTCTGTAAAATTACAGAATCCTCAGTTTGAGGGACAGACAAAAGCTAAGCTAGGTAATAGTGGTATCAGAGGTGTTGTTGAATCTAATACAAGTGATTATCTAATGGCATTCTTGGAGGAAAATCCTGCTCAGGCTAGGGCTATATTAGATAAGGCATTAAGAGCTGCAAGAGCTAGAGAAGCTGCTAGAAAAGCGAGAGATTTAACTAGAAGAAAGAATGTGCTTGATGGTATATCTCTCCCAGGAAAACTAGCTGACTGTTCTGAAAAAGACCCTGCATTATCAGAGATATTTATAGTCGAAGGAGACTCTGCCGGTGGTAGTGCTAAACAGGGTAGAGACAGAGTTCGTCAGGCGGTTTTACCTTTAAAGGGCAAGATTTTAAATGTTGAGAAATCTAGGATTGATAAGATTTTAGGTTCTGAAGAAATAAAGAATATGATTACAGCCTTTGGTTGTGGTATTGGTGCTGAATTTGATATGGAAAAATTGAGATATCATAAGATTATAATTATGACGGATGCCGATGTTGATGGTGCTCATATTAGAACGCTATTATTAACATTCTTCTATAGATACATGACCCCATTAATTGAAGGTGGATATGTCTATGCAGCACAGCCACCTCTATACAAGGTTAAGGCAGGAAAGAATGAGCACTATACATATAGTGAAAAAGAACAAGAAAAATTGATGAAGGAATTATCTTCAAGTTTCAAGGGTAAGGTTGATATTCAAAGATAT
>PDWI01010048.1_pt1 | contig 10682 bp, 6 predicted proteins | sample 1430891 | NCBI WGS metagenome assembly PDWI01 (sample SAMN01162508, study PRJNA174530) | Oral metagenome, whole genome shotgun sequencing project. | biome: Marine environment; feature: Marine mammal; material: Swab sample of the gingival sulcus; isolation source: swab sample of gingival sulcus... | reverse complement strand
AAAATTAGATTTAAAAACCAATCATAAAACGCATTTAAAAGGGAAGTTAATTTTTAATTCTAACAAAGGAAGTTACAGTGATTTCCTAAATAAAGTCAAAATAAAATCACGTTTAAGAGGGACTATTTCACTGAGTGATGCTCATTTATTTTACAAAGGATTAAATCCTAAAGGGAAAATGAGGATTTCGACAAATATTAACGGAAAGCTTAACGATTTACTCCTACGAAACATCTCTTTACAAAACAACAAACAAAACTATATCAAAGGAGATTTTCGTTTAAAAAACCTTTTTAACGATGATTACGCCATCAACTTAGACATTAATGATGCGAAACTTACTCCATTGTATGTAAAAGAGTTATTACCTAATTTGATAGGCGATAATATTCCTAAACATTGGAACGAAATGGAAGGAATTTACACTTTTGGTAAAACGCAAATCACCAATAATGGGGTTAAAACTGTTTCATCTATTTCTAGTGAATCATTAGGGGAATTGGCGGTAGATTTATGGTTAAAAGACATTTCAGATTCCAAAAAAGTAACTTATCAAGGAACGTTGAACACCTTTAATTTTCATTTAGGAAAATTGGCGAATAACAAGACGTTAGGTAAAGTAACAACAAATTTGGTTGTCAAAGGAGGAGGATTCGTCAAAGAATCTTTAAAAACAACTGCTTTAGGAACAATTAACCAACTGGAATACAACGGTTATAACTACAAAAATATATCGCTCAACGGATTGTTTAAAAACAAACAATTCGACGGAGAAATGAATATTGATGACCCTAATTTAAAACTCGACTTTAAAGGGTTGGTTGATTTTTCAAAGAAACAGTATGTGGCTGATTTTACTTCTAAAATTGAGCATTCTGACTTGAACAAATTAAACTTTTTCACAAGGGATAGCATTGCTACTCTAAAGGGCGATTTGGAACTCAAAACCAAAGGAAGTTCTTTAGAAAACCTACAAGGAAACATCAATTTTAGAAATGTTTCTTTTGTAAACCCTAAAGACAAATATGTATTTAAAGATTTCAAAATATCCTCTGAGTTCATTGATAGTTTGCGCGTTATATCCGTAAATTCTCCTGAAATCATCAGCGGTACTATCAAGGGAAATTATCGAGTAAAAGAACTTGTGAAATTAGCCAAAAATGGAATTGCGAGCATCTATACCAACTTCCAACCTATTGAAGTCAGCCCACATCAATATGTTGATTTTAATTTTAAGATTTACAACAAGGTATTGGAAATTTTATTCCCTGAAATCGAACTCGCTCCCAATACCTTAATCAAAGGAAAAATGGTGTCCGATGAGAATAAATTTAAACTCTCATTCAAATCCCCACAGATTAAGATTAACAAAAACGAAATACAAAAAATTAATATTCAAGTAGATAACAAAAACCCTCTTTTCAACGCACAGGTAAAAATTGATAAAATCAACACGAAATTTTACGACGTTTCAAAGTTTAAGTTGGTCAATGTTACTTTGAATGACACATTGTTCTTTAACTCCGAATTTAGAGGAGGAAAAACGGCAAAAGAAAAATACGATTTATCCTTTTTTCACACCACTTCAGAGGACGAAACTTCTGTTTTTGGAATGCTGAAATCAACGGCAAAAATCAAAAACAGAACGTGGTTTTTCAATGAAAAAGACAACAAACGAAACAAGGTTGCTTATCATCGTAAAAACGGCGATTTTGTGATTGACAGCATTCAAATTTCTTCCAAAGATCAAAGAATTGCAATTGCAGGAGAAGGTGGAAATCTGTCAAAAAAGATAGATGTTGACTTTCATAATTTACACCTTTCTGATATTCTTCCGAGTATCAAAAATTTAGATTTGAAAGGCGTAATGAATGGCGATGCCTCATACGTTCAACTGAATAACGAAACACGACCTGAGGCGGACTTAACTATCGAAGATTTTGTCATTAATGACGTTTCTCAAGGAGATGCTAAAATTCTTATTTCTGCTGAAAAATCAGCGATTTATGACGTTGACATTTCCTTAAAAAAGAAAGAGGAAGATCCATCCTTTACAGCCAAAGGAAACTTAGATTTTTCTGGTAAAAAATCTAAAATAGATGTCGATTTAGAATTTTTAGCATTTGACATTCACCCTTTAAACCCTTTGTTGGGAGGAGACGTTTTACAGCGAATTCGAGGAGATGCCTATGGAACAATTAAATTATCTGGCTCTACTCAAAACCCTGAAATGAACGGCGATTTATATTTGGACGGTGCTGGATTGTATGTACCTATTTTGAATATTGATTACGACTTTGAGGGAACGAGTGTCATCGCTCTAAAAAAACAAACTTTCGATTTTGTAGATGTTCAAGCAAAGGAAACAAAAGAGGGAACAAAAGGAAATTTAGTAGGGACTATTTCGCATAAAAACTTCAGTGATTGGTATTTGGATTTGTCTATTTTGACGAAAAATTTACTTGTGCTGGACACCGAACAAACCGAAGGGACACTCTATTACGGAACAGCATATTTAGATGGAGTCGCAACCATTAAAGGATTGACCGACCAACTGAAAATAGGCATTAACGGAAAAACAAAAAAGGGAACCAAATTCATCGTTCCTATCAGCTCTGTAAAAACGGCTAAAAACACAGATATCATACGCTTTGTAGATAAAAACAAGGAAACAAATTACGTTCAAACTCGTTGGGAACAACTTGCGAAAAAGATGGAGGGACTTTCCGTAGATTTCAACCTTGAAATCACTAAGGATGCAACATTAAAAATGATTCTTGACGAAACATCAGGAAGTTATTTGGAAGGAAGTGGGGAAGGAAATATACAAATCTCATTAGACACGAACGACAAGTTTGATATGTACGGCTATGTTGTAATTGACAAAGGAGTTTATGATTTCAGATACGGAATTATCAGCAAACCTTTTATCGTAGAAAAAGGAGGAGTTATCAAGTTTAACGGCGACCCTCTGAATGCCGAAATTGACCTCAACGCCATTCACAAAGTGTCCGCAAACCCTAAAGCCATATTAGATATCGCAACCTCTCAACGAATTCCTGTGAACCTCATCACACGTTTCTCTGGAGCATTGTTTGATACCGAAAGAGAATTTGATATTGCATTTCCAAATTTGAGTTCATCGGTTGCCTCTGAATTAGAATTCAAGATACAAAACGATAAAACCCAACAATTTATATCTTTATTGGTCTTAAATTCGTTTTTCCTTACGGGCAATGGCGTCAACAACAATGCAATTATTTACGGAACTGGAGCAGCGAATTTATTAACGAGTGCTTTTGATAATATTTTCAACAAAGAATATAATAATTTCTCCCTAAAACCAACGTATAAAGTAGGAGAAAAAAATACGGTTGAAGGCATCGATATCAACGACCAATTTGGATTAGAATTTGACTATAAAATTAGCGATCGAATTGTGGTTAATGGAAAATTTGGTGTTCCTGTAGGTGACAGAAACAAAAGTTCAGTTATTGGAGAAGGAAATATTGGTTTCTTATTAAATGACGAAGGAACGTTGAAACTCAACGTTTTTAATCGACAAAATGAAATCCAATACACAGAAGAAGAACAAGGATATACGCAAGGAGTCGGTCTTAATTATCAAATAAATTTCGATACTGGCAGAGAATTACTCGAAAAATTACGAATTCTTAAAAAGAAAGATACTGTTAAGAATATGTTAAATGACTCTTTGAAGAAGTCTATTTTGAAAAAAAGACGTAAATTTAAGCCTCGAAAATTAAAAAATAAAAATAACACAAAATAATTATGGAAAATAATAAACCAACACTTGTAATTTTAGCAGCGGGAATGGGAACTCGCTACGGAGGTCTAAAGCAATTAGACACTTTTTCACCACAAGGTGATACGATTTTAGATTTCTCTATCTACGATGCGATTAATGCTGGATTTGGAAAAATCGTATTTGTGATACGAAAAAGCATTGAAGAACCTTTTAAAAAGGCGTTTACTGACAAACTAAAAGGCAAAGTAGAAGTTGATTTTGCTTTTCAAGAAGTTGATGATATCCCAGAAAAATTCAAGGACAACGAACGAGAAAAACCTTGGGGAACAGGACACGCTGTTTTAATGGCTAAAAATGTCGTTCACGAGAATTTTGCAGTTATCAATGCCGATGATTTCTACGGAAGAGAGGCGTTTGAAGTAATGGCAAAAGCGTTGCAAAACATCGACAAAAACAGTTATGAGTTCAATATGATGGGCTACGTTTTGAAAAATACTTTTTCAGAATACGGTTCGGTGTCAAGAGGCGAATGTACGGTGGATGAAAACCACTATTTGACAGGAATTACAGAGCGAACTAAAATCGAAAAAATAGACGGACAGTTAGTGTATTTAGACGAAACTGAAACGTACGTTCCAATTTCAGAAGAAACGATTGTTTCGATGAATTTCTTTGGATTTACACCTAAATATTTCGAACTTTCTGAAAAGTTGTTTAATGACTTTTTAGAAGAAAATTACCAACACCCAAAGGCGGAGTTTTTCATTCCTTTGATTGTGAATCACGCTATCGTGAACAAAATCGCAACAATGGAAGTACTTACTTCTAAGGCTCGTTGGTTTGGAGTTACTTACAAAGAAGATAAAGAGTACGTAACCAACGAAATCCAAAAACTAAAAGACCAAAATATTTATCCTGAAAACTTATGGGCATAACACAAGATACAATCAAGGGAATCGTTAGTCATTTTCAGTGTGAAGGAACATTTACTTCCTTTTCTGAATTGACTTCTGGACATATCAATGATACTTTTTTGGTGGAAACAGATACCACAAAATATGTGGTGCAACGAATTAACAGTTATGTGTTTCCAAAGTCAAAAGAGTTAATTGAAAATAAGGTAAAAGTCAGTAATCATATTACTCAAAAATTAAGTCATTTACCTGAAGATAAACTTAAAAAATCCGTGTTACAATTCGTTCCTGCGAAAGACGGAAATTACTATCACTTAGACGCAGAGGGCAATTATTGGAATGTATCTTTGTTCATCGAAGGAAGTAAAACTTTTGAGCGAGTTGAAAACGAAGAAATTGCTTTTGAGGCAGGAAAATTAGTTGGGGAATTTATCCAACTTACAGACGGTATTGATATTACGGAAATTGTAGATATTTTACCAAAATTCCACGAAATGTCATTCCGCTATCAGCAATTTTACGAGGCTGAAGGACAAGCATCTGTAGAGCGATTGAAGTTGGCGGCTCCTTATATCGAAAAGGTAAAGGAACTCAAAGAGGAAATGCACGTATTGGAGCATTTGAAAAATGAGGGTAAAATTCCATTAAGAGTTACACATAACGACACGAAAATTTCGAATATTTTATTTGACGCAAATAATAAAGGAATGTGCGTTATCGACACGGATACGGTAATGGTTGGTATTATCCATTATGACTTTGGTGATGCCATTCGAACAACTTGTAACAATGCGTACGAAGATGAAACAGATTTGTCAAAAGTAACTTTTTCAATGCCTTATTTTAAGGCGTTCTCAAAAGGATTTATCCAAAAAATGCATACACAATTGACAGAATTAGACGTAGCTCATTTGCCTTTGGCAGCAAAAACCATTACATTTATTATGGGACTGCGAATGCTAACGGATTTTCTAAATAATGACGTGTATTACAAGACAAAATACGAAAATCACAATTTAGACAGAGCCAAAAACCAATTCCGATTGGTAGATGAGATTACATTGCATTTTTCAGAAATGAAAGAAGTCGTAGAAAATGTTTACAAAGAATTAAAGACAGAAGAATAAATGGGAAAGATAAAAAAAATAGGAGTTATGACCTCTGGTGGCGACGCTCCAGGAATGAATGCTGCGATTAGAGCCGTTGTAAGAGCGTGTAGTTATCACAATGTGGAATGCGTTGGAATTTACAGAGGTTATCAAGGAATTATTGAAGGAGATTTTGAGGAATTAACTCCTCGTAGCGTTCGTAATATTATCAACAAAGGAGGAACAATTTTAAAATCAGCAAGATCAAAAGAATTCCGAACAGAAGAAGGAAGAAAAAAAGCCAACGAGCAACTGACGAAAGCAGGAATACAAGGCTTAGTTTTGATTGGAGGAGATGGTACATTTACTGGAGGTGTCATTTTCCACAAAGAATATGGACTTCCTTGTATTGGTATCCCTGGAACAATCGACAACGATATTGCTGGAACATCTCATACAATAGGTTATGACACAGCTCTTAACACTGTGGTAGAGGCAATCGATAAAATTCGTGATACCGCAAGTTCACACAACCGATTGTTTTTCGTAGAAGTAATGGGACGTAATGCTGGTGATATTGCCCTTTATTCTGGAATCGGTGCTGGAGCAGAAGAGATTTTAATTCCTGAAGAAAATTTAGGATTAGACCGATTATTAGAATCCTTAAAACGTAGCAAACGTTCTGGAAAATCATCAAGTATCGTAGTGGTTGCCGAGGGCGATAAAATCGGTAAAAATGTCTTTGAATTAGCCGATTATGTAGAAGAACATTTCCCTGAATACGATGTAAGAGTGTCTGTATTAGGACATATGCAACGTGGAGGAAATCCGTCTTGTTTCGACCGAGTTTTGGCGAGTAGATTGGGTATCAAAGCCGTTGATTTACTCCTTGAAGGCAAAACGAATTTAATGGTTGGATTACAAAACGGTCAAGTAACAACTACCAACTTAGAAGAGGCAATCAAAACCGTTCGAACGGTTAATAAAGAATTGTTGAGAGTTGGAGATATTGTTACTATGTAAAAATTGTAAAATTAAAACTATGAAAAACAGGGCGTTTTGCCCTGTTTTTTATTTAAAAATAAAATGACGTACTTTTGCATTCTCAAAAAACAACTTATAATTTATAAAACCATTAATCTATGTTTACTGGAATTATTGAAAATTTAGGAACTGTTGTTGGTATTTCAGACGAACAGGGTAACAGACATTTCACTATAAAAAGTACTTTTACTTCGGAATTAAAAATCGACCAAAGTATTGCTCATAACGGCGTTTGCCTGACAGTAGTTGATATTTCGGAAGACACTTATACGGTTACTGCAATTCAAGAAACATTGGAAAAATCCAATTTTGACCAATGTAAAATAGGAGATATCCTAAACTTGGAGAGAGCAATGATTTTAGGAGCTCGATTGGACGGACATATCGTACAAGGACACGTTGACCAAACAGCGGTTTGTACCGACATAAAACAAGAAGACGGTAGTTGGATTTTTACATTTTCTTACGAAAAAAGCCCAAATGTAACTATCGAAAAAGGTTCTATCACTGTAAATGGCGTTAGTCTTACAGTAGTAAACTCACAAGAAAATAGTTTTTCAGCAGCCATTATCCCTTACACCTTTGAGCATACGAATTTCCACAAAATCAAAAAAGGAAGTAGCGTCAACTTAGAATTTGATGTAATAGGAAAATACGTAACTCGACTTTTACAAAAATAAAAAAACACTAATGAACAAAATCCTCATATTTTTATTCACTTTTACTAGTTTTTATGCCTTTTCACAAGATACTATCAGGGCATCGGAACTTTCAAAAGACACCATTCGATTTTCATCTCCTGTAAATAATTCAGATGCGAACATTTCAAATGATAGCATTATTTTATTAAAGGGAAAAGATATTCAAAAACCTAAAAAAATTCTTCAAAGAAAAATGCCAAGGCTTATACAGGTCAATGACTCTTTGATAGAATATAGTTCCGCATCTCAAATTGATAGCCTTTGGATACATTCTATGGTTCAATCTCCCCTAAATGACTCCCTCAGCTATGTATTAGAAGATGATGAAATTTACAGAGCAAAACAGTATCAATTAGACACAAAAGTCTTAAAGGAAAGACTTCAAATACTGAATGAAAAAACACCTTTCCATATAGAATACAACCCTCATTTGGAATATGTAATCAAGTCTTACCTGAAACACAGAAGATCTACTTTTTCAACTTTGATAGAAAGGGCTAGATACTTTTTCCCTTTGTTCGAATCATTGTTATCAAAATACGACATTCCTTTAGAAATGAAATATTTGGCCATTGTTGAATCTGCTTTAAAACCAAATGCAGAATCAGGAATGGGAGCCAAAGGACTTTGGCAATTTATGTATCAAACGGGAAAGCAATTTGACTTAAAAGTAAGTTCGTATGTGGATGAAAGAGCCGATCCTTACAAATCAACAGACGCAGCTTGTCAATACCTTTCTAAATTGTACAATATCTTCAACGACTGGGATTTAGCTCTCGCAGCTTATAATTCAGGTCCAGGTAATGTTTCTAAAGCCATTCGTCGCTCAGGAGGACGTACTAATTACTGGAATATCCGTCAACACTTGCCTTATGAAACAGCAGGATATTTACCTGCATTTTATGCGACATTATACATTTTCGAATACGCCAAAGAGCACAATATCAAAGGTAAAAAAAGTGCTTTACCTTACTTTAAAACAGACACCATACAAGTAAAAAGACAACTTACTTTTGGACAAATTCACAATGTATTGGGGATTGACATTGAATTACTACAATTTTTAAATCCGCAATATAAATTGGACATTGTTCCTTATATAAAAGGTCGTAATTACACACTGACTTTACCTATCAAACACATTGGTGCTTTTGTAAGTAATGAACAAAAAATTTACGCCTATGCAAAGAGAGAAGATGCCAAAAGAGAAAAACCTCTGCCAAAATATGTAGAAAGAGGTGCTCGCGTGAGATATCGAATTAAAAAAGGCGATTATTTAGGGAAAATTGCCAAACGATTTGGGGTTACTGTAAGTCAAATAAAACGCTGGAACAATATGAAAAACGTCCACATACGAGAAGGTAAACGTCTAACAATTTATCCTAGAAGATAAAATAAAAAGGGTGTCTGTTTTTCAGACACCCTTTTTATTTTATTAAGAAATATATCTTTGTTACTTCTTCGCTCTATTTGCTGTAATTTGAGCAATTTCTAAAATCACATTAGTCGCTAACTCCATTGCCTCTACTGCTACAAATTCATATCTTCCGTGGAAATTATGCCCCCCCGCAAAGATATTAGGACAAGGTAAGCCCATAAATGACAACTGAGAACCATCTGTTCCTCCTCTAATTGGCTTAATCAACGGCTTAATATCTAATTTTTTCATTGCCTCCTCTGCAATATCAACAATATGCATTACTGGTTCTATTTTCTCACGCATATTGTAGTATTGGTCTTTAATTTCTACTTTTACTAAATCTTTACCTAGTTCCTTATTTAATTTATCTGCCACTTCTTGGAACTGCTTTTTGCGTTTTTCAAACAAATCTCTATCGTGGTCACGGATAATATATTGGATTTCGGTCTTTTCTACTTCACCATTGATGCTATGTAAATGGAAAAATCCTTCTCTCCCTGCTGTTTTCTCAGGAACCTCATCAGCTGGTAAACCTTTGATAAAATCAGTAGCAATGGTCATCGAATTAATCATTTTACCTTTAGCATACCCTGGGTGAACAATTTTACCTTCGATAATCGCTTTTGCTCCAGCTGCATTAAAGTTTTCATATTCTAACTCCCCTACTTTACTTCCGTCCATTGTATAAGCCCATTCTGCACCAAACTTCTCAACATCAAACTTATGAGCTCCTTTTCCTACCTCTTCATCAGGAGTGAAACAAATTCTGATTTTACCGTGCTTAATCTCAGGATGCTGGATTAAATAATCCATTGCACATACGATTTCTGTTACTCCAGACTTATCATCTGCTCCCAATAAAGTAGAACCATCAGTTGTAATCAATGTCTGCCCTTTGTACAATAACAAATCCTCAAAATAATCTGGAGAAAGTACTACTCCTTCTTCAGCATTTAGTACAATGTCTTTTCCGTCATAATTTTCGTGAAATTGAGGCTTAACATCTGTACCACTATAATCTGGACTCGTATCAATATGTGCTACAAATCCAATCGTTGGAACTTCAAAATCAACATTAGACGGCAACGTTGCCATTACATAGCAATTATCGTCCAAAGTAACATCTTCCATTCCTATTTCTTTTAATTCCTCTACTAATATTTTAGCGAGATCCCATTGCTTTTCCGTACTTGGAAATGCTGGGTTTTCTGGATCAGACTGAGTATCTACTTTTACATACTTAACAAATCTATCAATTATCTTTTCTCTCATAATAGTTTAATTTTTCCCCAAAGATACATATTTTGCTAATTTTTAACAACCTTTAAATATCATTAAAGTAAAAATCTTTATTGTTCCATTTCAAAGAACACTTTAAACGCTAAATGACATCTTATTAAAGCTTATTAGATCCCTAAATATTAAGAATGAAAATAGAAATTACTCTAACTTATCACAATAGAAACTGATTCGCCCTCCAGTGTCCCCGATTTCAATATTATTGTTGTACCAACTTACGATTTGTAATTTATAATAATGTTTTCCATCAGCAGCACGAACAATATACGTATGTAAATTAGGAATATATGCTGGTGGAGGTCCTGAAAAACGAATTGCTCTTGACAATGACGGATTAGCATTCGTCTTTGTGCGTTTCGGTCCAGTGTTAGGGTCAAACCAAGGAACATCTTCTTGACCGTTATTGATTGCCCAATGCGTCCAATCTCGTTTTGCCATTGTGATACG
>PDWI01010047.1_pt1 | contig 10684 bp, 5 predicted proteins | sample 1430891 | NCBI WGS metagenome assembly PDWI01 (sample SAMN01162508, study PRJNA174530) | Oral metagenome, whole genome shotgun sequencing project. | biome: Marine environment; feature: Marine mammal; material: Swab sample of the gingival sulcus; isolation source: swab sample of gingival sulcus... | reverse complement strand
TGTTGGTTTGACACCTGAGCAAATCTATACCATTCTTACAGTGGTCCACGACCCAAAGAAATCTGAAAATAAATTACAGAGTAAATTAACTCATATTAAAGCCGTTCTTAAACATTATGCAGGTGCTGGTTCTCAGGTAAATTCTACAATGAAAGAAGCAGAAGCTGAACTTGCGAAACTATATGCTAATAATGGCGAAGATGATAGTTATGTTCTTTCGTGGTCTTCACAACCATTAACAAAGGATAATAATCTTATTGATGTAAGTCTTCTTGTTGGGGGTGCTGATGTTAATTTCTATGCTCTTAATTTTAAAACATTGCAGTTTGTAGCTTGTAGATATAACATTGAGCATGGTGAAATTGAATCTAAATATATTAATAAATCGTTTAAAAATTATACAGAAATGTCTGAAACTGTAACAAACGATAGATACCTCTTATTCAGTAGCCATCCTATTACTATCCTTGAAAGAATACATATTATATTAGCAAGTATGATTGCTCATTCTGGAGTTGAATTAAACGATTTACTTGAAACCGTTCTTGCTGCTAGTGAGATGGGTAGTAAAGTATCATCGTTTAAACTTCACGACGAGGATCAAGAAATTAATTCTGAGATTTTGAAATAAATATTCTCGGAATATTTGTCTCACAACAAACATTGTAATGAAACAATTCACTAGCGTGAAGAATAACTTCAAGAGAGTGGTGTCATATGTTGCCATTCTCTGATTTTTTCTTTATTGAACCCAACTCGTATACGCACAAACCGTTATTCCACAAAAACAACCTGTTGCTGAAACAAAAGAAACAAAAACAATAGATAAAAAAGATAAGAAAAAAGATAAGTTGGAAATAGAATCAATTACTATTGCTCCAGGTTGAGATAATCAAGTCATAGGTAATTGATGACCTCTTATTGTACCAGATAACGTAAATGCTAAAAGAGAAGAAATAGAAAAACTTAAGCAAGAATCAGAAGCGTATGAATTATGCAAGCACATTACTGACGAAAAGAAACAAAAAGAATGTACTAAAAAGGAATTAAAAAAGATTCAAGATCCTTGTAGTCAATTTGAGCCAGGACCTGAACGTACAAAATGTAAACAAGAAATAGAAGCAAAAGAAATTGAAAAAGTATGCGGAGAAAAAGAAGGTGAAGAAAAAGATAAATGTATTGAGGCTGAAAAGGAAAAAAGAAAAGTCCCACCACTTATTCAAGAAATGTACGATGATGTAGCAAAAAGATATGGTACATGACAACCTGTCACTGAGGAAAAAGTAATAAAAGTAAAAGGTAGCAAAGAAAAAGAAGATATGATTATTCAACCATGAACTCCTGAATATGCTATTTCCGCTATTAAATATACAAAAGATGCAGTAAAAGACTTGCCGCTTGATGTAAAGATGGATTATTATTATTCCCAAATACTTGGTCAAGGTCTTGGTCAATATGGTGATGATGCATTAGCAAATATGGACTGAGATGTATTTAGAATGACATCCGCTTCATTCTATAAAAGAATATATGATGTAATTCTTAAATTAAACGATTTAGAGAATAAACAAGCAGTATCGAACAGATTGCGTGAAATATCAAACGCTTCCGCTGATTATGTTACAATGATGCTAGCTTCTGGAATATTCTCGTCAATTGAACACAGAGAAAATCCTGGCGCATTTGGTATTGGTTGAGATAATAAATTCCATTGATGTACGATTAACGGTTGATGTTTTCAGTTATATTATTGGTGTGATAAAACATGACCACATTGAATTGAATCTCAACAAGGTGGTAGAATATATCTGGCATGAGACATTATTGGTGGTGCCGGATTTACATATGGTTCTACGAATGGTAGACGTTCATATGAATGATGGGATAGAACATGTTTTAGAAAAGTTGGTCGCGGTAATAAACAAAGTCTTGATGATTGAGAAATCATTGGTATAGGTAAAAAATATGCTACAATTGATACGGAAAGATATCAATTTCTTGTTGACTTCTATAAAGCCGAATATCCAACAAATGAAGATGCACTTAATTCTCGTGTATATCTTGAAATGGGTAAAGAATTACATTATGGAATACAATTCTTAAATATTGTAAACTTTATGCGAGCATCAAAAAATGCTAGATGAGGTATTTGAGGCGGTATGGCAAAAGGTGCATATCACGGTATTAAGTGACGACATGAAGGAATTAATGATGTTATACCCGAATTAACACTAGAAGAATATATTGCTGATTTACAAGTTGCAATTAAAGCATATTGAAATCCAACACCGGAATCTTCATATCTCGGTTATGGTAAAGCAAAATCACTATTACAAAATTTATGAGATACATCTGCTGATGCATATAGAGATATTGTTATGATGTATTTCCTAGCATCTGCGTGAGGTAAGTTTAATGGTGCTATTGTGCAAACACGTGGTGCAATATTTGGTAATGCGTATTCAATGGATCTAAAACCTTGAACAGCAGCTGAGTTATATTGAGTACCCGCAGAAATTGCATTTTGTTTTACAAGACGTGATGGTTGAAGTATATCCTGTAAAGGTAAAGGCGCACACAACGGAGTAATATGGCAACGATTCCTTCTTCAAAAGAAGATGGGTGCAAATATTACAAAAGCTCCTGTGAAATTATTAAATTATGTACTTTGAGCTGGTAAAATGGAATCAAGATTAATAATGGCAAACACTACAAATCAAATACATTAACAATATATAAAAAAGAAGGATTAATTTCCTTCTTTTTGATTATATGATTATGTAATCTTAATCTCAGTTAATACCTCGCAAAATAAGATATACGAAAAATAAACATCAATTGATAAACCAGAACCGATGTCGCGGATTCATCTTTGCAAACATTGCCTCCATACTATTATACGAAATATCAAAAACTAAATAATAAGATAGAAATATAATAGTTTCTTTAATTTAAATAAATTGTTATGAAGAAATCATATATACCATTTTTGTTATGACTCACATCATTGTCCATTGTTTGAATATTTTCATATTGATATGGGTCAGAAGTATTAACCTGAGATGCAGAATCACTTTCTGGTTGAACTTCATGTTGAACGATACTAATACCAAACAACAATGAACCTGGTATTATAACATCTGATTTAATTAAATGGGTGAAAAAAGATGGTACAGAAATAAAAAAGAAAAACGCTAGTAAAAAAAATAAACAAAAGAAACAAGAAAAACAACCCATAAAAAAAGAAATAATTAAAAAAGAAAAAATAAAGAAACAAAAGAAAACGAATATTATTCTAAATGATTATATAACGGTTCAACCTCATACAGTAAAGCTTTCATCACAATGTGGAAAAGATAATCAACATAAAATTCAACAACGTATGAAAGAAATATATAAAGAATATGCCTCACATCAAGTACAAGCTTCTGTTGCAAGACAAACTCCATTGGAAAATGAAATTGAATACAGAACGGAGTGAAAATTCAGTAATATTGTTCAACAAAAAGTGTTAGTACAGTGAGATGAAACAAAATATTCTCATATTGTTCATAATAGCAAATATATTGTTGAAGCATCTGATAATCTCAATAAACTTATCATAAGAGACGCAAAAGAACCAACAAAAATAATAGACAGTGTAAATATATTAAAGGATTACTATAATCATAGAATTATTCTTGACGATAACGTTATCTATATAATTGTTAATAGAAGTTCATTCAAACATAATAACGTATGATTGACAAAAACGGCTGTATTGAAATATTCTATTAATAACGGTAAAACTCAACTTGATAGAGTAACAGAATTCTTTGGTAAAGATGTTACTATTGCAAGAGAAAAGAATGGTATATCATTTATCGCAAAAGAGCAGTTATTTAATTATTGAGGTAAGTGGGTACAACCATATATTATGGATATTGCTCGCGCTGACAGTGGTGAAGCGAAAGCATATACTGACACCAAAACATCGGAGATATTAACAAGCAAAGATATGCCATGAAAATGGAAAATAGTGTTTACTGATATATCGTGTAAAGATATTAGTATTGATGACAAAGCTTCTACATTAGTATCACATTATACAATAAGTGATACGAAAATGTGAGTATCTTCATTACATATGATGACTGATAAACCAATATCATACGATGATTGAAAAATATATAACATATTTTCTGATAATAAGAAAACAACAATTCAAAGTGTAAATACAAATACTCATGAAATACAATCATATGAAATTGATAATATGAGTACAATTGATGGTAAACCTCCATATATTCTAAACGGAAAGAAAATAACTGTATTAGAACGTCAAATGAGTTGAAAAAAAAGATATTATCTCGCAACAATATTTGAAAAGAATAACTCACTTGATATAAAATTAAACGAACTTCCATCATCTGTACATACAATTACAAATGTTAGTGAAAAAGATTGATTGTTGTATATCACATCCGAGAAAAAATGAGCACAATTTATAACAATACTAGAACCAACATCGAAAGGTGTAAAGGAAATATATAGTGGAAACATCACAACTGATAGAAATTGAATAATACTAGAATCGCTTGTACCATTGAAGATAGATAACGCTTCGATTGTTCTCGTTTGATTATGATACATAAACAAATGAACAACAAATTATGGTACTGTACTTAACTCAGATGTCATTGATATATCAAAACAATCGCTGAATAATACTTTGCTTATAAAATTAACGGGACCTCAGGGTTACACACCATTGTTGCAAAATAGAAATGTTGATATTAATTCATACTTTGATATGAAGAATAAGAAACTATACATACCACTATTTGAAACATCAGGTAGGCCGTGAAAATGAGATGAGGAAATAAAGGATGTATTTAAGTGATATAAGGTATTTTGATTTACAGATAAAACGATTACATTTGAAAAACAATATAACTTCATCGGTACTATAAATAATGTAGAAACTATATTGAAAAAAGAATATAGTGAAGGAAAATCTCCAACGCCATTCTTGAATACATCAAATGCTTCTATTGTTATATGAGCTAATAATAAGAGTTATATGCTCATCGATTGACTTGTCTTTTGAGAGCACAATAAAGACAAATAACATATAATTATTTTACATTTTTTCATTCATATACTTATGAATAAAATCGCAAAAAATTTGGTTAAATCTGGTAAACCTACAATTATGATTCCACAATACAGTATGAAAATTGCGATGAATCTCTTTGTGTCTATCGTATTAATGGTAGTAACCGTCGCTACACTCTTTTTTGTAGTGTCATATACCGTTGGTTCAAATGCTCCTATTTGGACACATTGGAGAGTATATCTTGGTCTATTAATCTTATTTTGTGCTTTTGGTTGTAGTATGTATCTTGGTTATGAATGGAATCAAGAGTTTCAATATAGACTCTCATCTGTAGAAAAAGAAGATGAATTCAAAAAATTGAAAGAAGAAAAAGAAAGAATTGACATATACAATGACATTAAAGCATATCTTAAAACTCTCTCAGTAGAACAGTTGAGACATGTTCATTCTGTTGCTATCAATCCTTTCAATAAAAAGAAAGAAGAAAAAGCTATGCAACAAGTAGAACAAAGGAAAGAGAGCAAAAAAGAAGAAAGAGAGGAAAAGAAAATTGAATCAAACGAAGAGAAAATCAAAGAAGAAGTAAAAGAAATTAAAGAAGAATTGAGTACAAAGGACGAACTTGATGTTCTCAAAAAAGATGTAATCAAAAATGCCAAGAAAGGTAAGAATGTTCAGAAATAATTGGTGAAACATATGATATTTGTATATTTACTTTTTCAATTATTACTAATGCCTGCATATTTTTCAACTCTTACTCTTATGATACTCACATCTGTTGTGACAATGGGGATAGTAGCAATTTTCCACTGGTTTTCTAAACGTCTTGGAAATCTCATTTCTATTATTCTTGGTATTCTTATTTTGGTATTCTGGTTGTGGATTGCTATATATTTCTTTGCATAATCCGTTAATTATATTTACTTTGCTTACTTAAATAATGAATACAAAACATAGAGGTTCAATTTATTCTCGTTTCGCATGGCTCACATTTCTTCTTGGATTTATTTTCCTTGGTGGTATGTGGTTATGGAAATTTTTTGCCGGTGGTATGAAGATTCCTTCAATCTCAACACCTACGGAAATATCAGCATCACAGTCTGCTGATTCATTTGTAAAAGCGTATGGTGGTAATATTTACCTTGCCGATAACGAAGGTGAGTGTTATTCTAAACTGGACAAAGATTACAAACTTAATCACTTTTCAAAAGTAGATAGTGATGGAGTTCCACATGTAGTTGGTGCGCCAATGACTAAAAATAAATCTCAAGAATGTAAAAAAAGAGATATTATTGATTGTTCAAAACCATTTGCTGTATATAATCCTGACTATGCAACAGAAAAAGATATATTCTTTGTGTTAAAGGAAAAACATGTTGTTCTTGACAGAAAACAACAATCAAGAAGATTCCCCGGTCTCAATTTGAGAAGATGTTACTAAAAGCCATCATCAAAATACAGAAAACGCTGGATTAATCTGGCGTTTTTTCTTATAAAGAATTATTATAGTTGTATGCAGTTATGTAATAATAACTAATTTTGCATACAATTTTATTTTTGACATACAAGTTCATGAACAAACAACTGAAAAGATGAACTGTGTCAATATTGTCTTTGGCAATTTTGTCAAGTATAGCCACAACTGCACTCGCTGCACAAACTGGTTCTACTATGAGAGAAATCCAGACGACATATGGTACAGTCAGAATCGATCAGGAAACGTTGGACGCAACGAGTTCTTTAAATGGTAAGGGTATTGTTGTACTTATGCCATCTCAAACACCATTTTATCAACCATTGTCAAGATGGGAAGCATCTATGCTTACAAAGAGATTCTCTCAAATAGGTCTTGGTAACAAGACAATGAATCTTAAATGTTCTTTCCCAGACCTTAACGGTTTGCAAGACATTATTAAGAAAGAGGTTCTCGAATCTTGTGAATATGGTATCTTCAAAGGAAGTGATAAAGATGGTAAATTTTACCCATTCCAAAACTTTACTCGTGGTCAGACCGTAATGGTTATGGCAAGAATTCTAGCGAGAAAACCTGGTATGGAATTAAATGAATCATACGACTATCTTCTTAAAGAAGGTATTATTCATGTAGATGATAGAGCAAAAGCTGGAAGACCCGTACCTCGTTACGAGTTGTATCTTATGATGCACAGATATTTGAAAGCTCACGCTCAAAAACAAATCGGTTCAGAAACCGCTACTGGTTCTGTAACAACAGGTGCTATTAACACTGACGATAAATTTGTTGTATCATTTGATGACGACAAAAATGTCTATGTTGAAACGGATGTACCGCTCGGAACAGCTGGTCTCTTTATCAAGAGAATAGCAATCACTAATAATAGTGGTGAAAAATCTGCTCTCAAAGATGCTACATTCACTATTGAAGGTTTCCTTCCAGGAAAAGATATTGAAGCTCTCTATCTCGTAAATGAGAATGGTGAGACAATCACTAATATCAAAGAATTCAATAAAGATGGTACTATTAATCTTGAATTCAAAGATCAATATAAAAACAATCTTGTAAAGAATGGTACAACGTACTTCTATCTTACCGCTGATTTTGCCGATAAACTTTCAAGCGATGTTAACACACTTCAGGTGAAAGGAGAAATCACTATGGAAAACAACGATGAGAAGTATACATTCCATACAGAGAAATATCATCTCTTTACATACCAAAGACAAGATGTAACTGTTCTCGGTGAAATGCCTAGTGAAGAGATCATTACTGTCGGTGCTACTGGTACAGAAATTGGTACATTTAATTTCGAAATCGGTAAACAATCAGATAATGACAAAGATATGATTTTGAGAAGAGTAATCCTTACCAACAACGGTGAAGTATCTCTACAAGATGTAATCGATAATGTTGTTATTAAAGATGTTGATGGTAATCAAATCGGTACAGGTACTGTTAATAAAGACACTATCAAAGTAATGTTCAAAGATAATTTTGTTCTTAAGGATGGTGATAAAGTAAACGGTAAAGTATACGCTGATATTGTTGGTGGAAATGCTGATACTAAGATTAACCTCTATGTTAAACATACAAGAGACATTGTGGGTCGCGAAATCAGAAACAAACTCCCAACTATGTCTGTTATTCCAATGGAATGATACAAATACGCTAAGACTATGGTTGTAAAAGCTGGTAAACTCTTTGTTCATAAGGATCCTAAATCTCCAACTGTTGAAGGTCTTGCGAAAGGCGCAACTGGTGTTGAACTCCTTAGATTCAAAGTAACTACTCCATCTAAACTCACAACTCAAGGTGCTACATTTACATACACCGTAAAGAATGGTACTGATAATGAGATTAGTTCTAAAGATATTGTTACCAACCTCAAACTTGTACAAGTTGATGAGAACGGTAAAGTATTGAAAGAAGTCGCTCCACTTGAAGTTCCTGCTACTCAGATTCTTTCTGGTCAAATGGTAGAATTTGTTGTTAAGACACCTAAACTCACATCATTCGATGAAGGTCTCACAAGATTTGCTATTGTAGGTGATGTATCTAAAGATGCTAAACCTGGTGTAAGCTTCAAGATGGTTCTTAATGCTTCTGACATTGCTAAACCTACTAATGCCAAAGGTATGGTACTTGGTTCTGACACTGTTGACGGTACTGCTGAATCTGGCTTCTGGACTATTGCAAGCAATGACCTCACCATTTCTTATGCTACAGACCACGTCCTTGACTTCATTAAGGGTAAATCAAATGTTAATGCTGGTAGAGTATATATCACAACTAACAATGTTGAAGATGTTAAACTCACAGACTTGAGATTGAAATTTGCTACTGAAGGTTCTGGTGTAAATCTTGATGCTATTTCTAACATCAGGTTGTATGCTACTGGTGATGTTGCTAAGCTCACACCTCTTGCTACTGTTGATAAGCTAACTGATGGTTATGCTTCATTTAAGGGTATGGAAGTGAAGATTCCTAAGAGAGAACAAGCTCAACTACAAGTAGTATTTGACACCTCTTCTAAGATTACATCTTCTGATAAGCCAGAATCATTTACATTCGCTATCGAATCATCTAATACAAGCGACATTACTGTTGTTAATATGAATGGTGCTACTGTTGGTGAAGGTAATATGAAGGGTATTCCTATGACATCTGAGAAGATTACAGTTCAACCTGTTGCTAAACTCTTTATGTTCAAAGACCAATCTGTTATTGAACCTAAGGTTGTATACAACAAAGCTGACTTCACAAACATGTACAAATTCAGACTCAAATCTCAATTTGATAACGTTCAAGTGAAAGATATGTATGTTGTTGCATACGACCCAGCTGCTACAGAAGCAACACAAGAAAATGTTCTTAAGGGAACACAAAAATATGTTGCTAATGTAAAACTTGAAGGTGCTTCTAAAACATTGTCTGCTCCTATGATGGATGGTATTGTTAGATTTGATAACCTCAATGATATTGTTGAAGCTAACAAAGAAGTAGTATATACACTTAAAGTAAGAAACAACGATATTTCTGCTATCGAAAATGATAACCATGCTGTGAAGCTTGCTATCGCTCTCGAATATGTAGATACTGCTGATAACCAGTATAAGACCAAGTTCATCTCTCTCACTAATAATGAAGATGTAACTGATGTTAATAGTGATATTGCTGGTCCAAGTCAGAAAGTAACATTCAGAAAAGGTATGATTACTGTTGATGCTGTTGATGCACAAGATAAAACTCTTGTAAACGGTGCTGAACACACATTGTACCAATGGAAAGTTACCAATAAGGGTCAAGAGAAAGTAAATGTTAAACAATTTGCTCTTCCTATTGCTCTTACAAAAGATGGTTCCAATCTCACCGTTAAAGATTTCAAACTTGAAATCTCAAACGATGGTACATCATGGACTCCATATAAATCACTTGCTGATAATATAGAATTCAGTACAAACTCAATCTCTGATTCTGCTACTGTACTCGTTTCGTTTGTAGGTGACACCATGAAAGACGGTCTTGAAATTCCTGGTGCTAAAGCTACATTCTTCAGAGTGAAAGCTACTGTAGAAGGTGCTACTGGTGCTGGTGATGTTGTAAGAACTGAAATGAAAGCAGTTGCTAGTGCTGAAGATGGAACTGTGGGTACATTTGAAGTTATGAAAGCTGCTGATGGTGGTAAAGCAATGGTAGTATGGACTGATAATGCTGATGCTGATGGTTCAACTTCTCTTGCTGATGCTAACTGGTTTGAAGATTACATGGTTGAAGGTTCACTCTCTCCATTTACTCTAAGCAAATAATCTTCAAAAGATATATAAGATCATCATCATTCTTTGGAATGGTGATTTTCTTTACACAAAAAATTACAGAAAACTATATTACAAGCAAGAAAAATAGTACAAATTTATTTCAAAAGGAACAGATAATGACTGTATATACTCTCACTCAATTTGAAAAGGACAAGATAGAAGAATTGTGTAATATCATTACAGAAAACGCCACAAAAGGACCAAAATCTAAGGTAGATATGGATTTGAACCTCATTCTTGACTATCATTATACAACAATGTTGCAAAACTTTGTTGAGGTTTCTAAATATCACA
>PDWI01010046.1_pt1 | contig 10684 bp, 7 predicted proteins | sample 1430891 | NCBI WGS metagenome assembly PDWI01 (sample SAMN01162508, study PRJNA174530) | Oral metagenome, whole genome shotgun sequencing project. | biome: Marine environment; feature: Marine mammal; material: Swab sample of the gingival sulcus; isolation source: swab sample of gingival sulcus... | reverse complement strand
TCAGCTTTCAACTCAGCAAATTATTGACGGTTTGCAAAATAAACAATTTAGCAGTGTTGAATTAACCAAACATCTTTTAAATCGTATTGAAAAATTAGATGGTCAAATTAATAGTTTTATCACCGTTACCGCAGAACAAGCCATCGCTCAAGCTGAACAAGCCGACAAGTTGCGTGCTGAGGGCGATAAACGTGAATTACTTGGCGTGCCAATGGCTCATAAAGATATTTTTTGTACTAAGGGTGTTTTAACCACAGCAGGTTCAAAAATGCTCCATAATTTTATCTCGCCTTATGATGCCACGGTTGTGCAAAATGTCGCCAATGATGGCATGATTAGCCTAGGCAAGCTCAATATGGACGAATTTGCGATGGGTTCGGATAACTCTAGCTCTTATTATGGTGGTGTCCATAATCCTTGGAATTTACAACGTGTTTCAGGTGGTTCTTCAGGTGGCTCAGCCTCTGCGGTTGCCTCTGGGTTTGTGCCAATGGCGACAGGTACAGACACAGGCGGTTCCATTCGTCAGCCTGCATCATTTTGTGGATTAACAGGGATTAAGCCAACTTATGCACGAGTGTCTCGTTTTGGTATGATTGCTTATGCCTCAAGTTTTGACCAAGCGGGCAGTTTTGGGCGTTCAGCGTTAGATTGTGCCTATTTATTACAATCAATGGCAGGCTATGATAAAAATGACTCTACTTCTATTCAAAAAGAAGTACCTGACTTTGTTGCCGATATTAAAAATATTGATGCTACTCAAGAAAAACCATTAAGCAATTTAAAAATTGGGGTGGCAAAAGAATATTTTGGGGCGGGACTTAATAAAGAAGTCGAAAAACACACACGCCAAGCATTAGCCAAATTAGAAGAATTAGGGGCAACTGTCGTTGAAGTGCATATCACCGACCCACAAGTTACCCTAGCAACTTATTATTTGCTTGCACCTGCGGAGGCATCATCAAATCTATCTCGTTTTGATGGCGTGCGTTTTGGTTATCGTTGTGAAAATCCAAAAGACTTGACCGACCTTTATACTCGTTCTCGCTCGGAGGGCTTTGGCGATGAAGTGCAACGTCGTATTTTAATGGGAACTTATGCCCTGTCAGCAGGTTATTTTGATGCTTATTATGTCAAAGCTCAAAAAGTTCGCCGTTTAATTTTAGAAGACTTTAAAAAGGCATTTGCCGATTGTGATTTGATTGTCAGTCCAACCGCTCCGACCACCGCCTATTCATTTGATGCCAATCTTGACCCTGCAACCATGTATTTAGGCGATGTTTATACCATAGGTGTGAATTTGGCAGGCTTGCCTGCAATGAGCTTACCTGTCGGTTTTGATAGCGAGGGTTTACCTGTGGGCTTGCAATTAATTGGCAATCATTGGCAAGAAAGTCAATTATTGACAACGGCTCATATTTTCCAACAACATACAAATTATCATCAGCAATTAGCAGATATTGCTCAATAAAAGGTTAATAATGGCACTTAGTCGTTTTACTACAAATAATCCTATTACTTTTCGCTGGTTGTTATTTTTAACAACCTTTGCCCTATTTATATCAGCAACCATTAATTTATGGACCGGCTCGGCTGTTTTAGCAATTGTAGAATACATGGTGACAGTATTATGCTTTTGCATGTTTTATTTTTTTAAAAGATGGATTAGTGATAAAAATATTGCTCCCCTTTCTTTTATCTTTTCCAATCTAATTTTTGCCTTGTTGATTTATGGAACTACCGTTGATGATGTATCTATTACCATTTATTTATGGTTAAGTGTCATTCCTTTTGCCTCTTATTTGCTCAATGGTGTTTTTATTGGCTTTCTACTCACTTGTTTTTATTTCTGCATTTTAGCCATTACTTTTCTTACCCATTTCGACAATTATGCTCACCAAATTACCGCAGATTCTTTATTTAATTTGATTGCAAGTGTTATTGTTTTATGGATACTAACCCATTCTTATGCCGTTTTTAATTTTGATGCAAAAAAACAGTTAATTGAAAAAGCGATTAAAGATTCGTTAACCAAATTAAATAATCGTCATGCGTTTTATGAATTTTTTGAAATTAATAAAAATAAAACAAAAAGTTTAATGATAATTGATTTGGACTTTTTTAAAAAAGTTAATGATACTTATGGTCACGATGCAGGCGATTATATTTTGCAAACCGTTGCCCAAATTTTTCTAGAACAAGTATCTGATGAAGAGACTGTCTTTCGCTTAGGCGGTGAAGAATTTGCGGTTTTATTACCAGAAATGGAGCTACAACAAGCAATCAATATTGCCCACAAAATTAACGAAACAGTCAAAGATTATGAATTTCTTTATCATAATCAATCAATTAAAGTAACTGCCAGTATTGGTATGGCATATTCGAAGAGTGCTGATTTAAATGAACTCATGCGAAAAGCGGATACTTGTCTCTATCAAGCGAAAAATAATGGACGAGATTGTGTCGTTATTGATGAAAATTCATTAGCTTAAAAAATGGGGTCTATTTTGTCATCTTCTCAAACGCCAAGTAAAAAAGTAAATCGTAAGCACTTGCCAAGCAAAAGAGCAAGCAAACCGCCTTTTGTAAATGTGGTTGATGATAATTGGATTTTGATGATTATCTTTTTTATAATTACTATTTCTACACGTAGTGCTTTCATTGTTACTATTTTAGTAGGTGCAATCTTTTTTGGTACAATTCTTTGTGAAATGTCTTCTAATCAATGGCTAATCGAAAGACTGCGTTATTTAAATTTATATAAACCAGATTTACATAAATTAGAAGAGTTTTTTATTGAACATTTTAGTAAATTATTAATTGCCTTATTTATTAGTTCTTTTATTTTTAAAGATATATTTTTACCATTTTTATTTATTTTTACGACAATAACTTCTACTTTGTATCAATTTTATTCAGATAAAAAAATTGAAATTAATACAGATAATAATAAAAGCATAAATGAAGATAAAAAAGAAAATACCACCTCCCCTACTCCATCACAATTTTTATTACAGCCTTTAGATATTAATCAAGATAGTCAACATTTACGTTTAATGTTATCGGCTCATTCTGTGATTGTGTTGGAAGAATTAATTAATACCATGAATGAATTGCAAGGTCATCTTGAGTATTTGCAACAACAGCATGCCTATCTTGCCAATTCGGTGCAGGAATTAATTACCGACATTACTCATAATACTATTTATAGATTGGATAATGTGGCAAAAAGTTTTGTTAATAATGGACAAGTTAAAGACAAAGCTCGCAAAATTTTTGCTGATAATCATGAAGAGCAAATTACTGAGCTATTTTATCATCATATTGCCGAGATTAAAGCGTTAAATGAAAGCATTATGGAAAAGCAGATGGCAGGCTTTTCACAAACAGGCACTGACAAAGAAATGCAATTCCGTGATACAATTATGGAATTAAAAATATTATTGAGGTGGTATATCGCTCAACAGCCTGATGAATTAACAGCAAGCAGTCATCAAGTCATTTTGGACAGTTTACAAAATTCTACACTACAACAGATGATGAATGCGTTTTATGATGTCAATACGACGGATTTGCAAAGAAAACAATTGCAAGCCCAAATTAATCAGTTACTTGAACATTTTAAAAATGACAATAAACAGGATATACTAGCAATTAGTCAGCAAAAAAATACCGCCATGCCAAGCGAATTTTTGCAAAAACAACACCAAGAACAGATGGCAACACAAGAATTTATTGATTTTAATGAACACTATGTGCAACAATTAAAGCAATATTGGTAATATTGAACACTTGTTTATTATAGCCTTTTGTTTTATTTTTCTTTATACTATATACTGTATTGTTAAAATCTTATAAGTAAGGAACAAATTTATGAGCAAAAAAAATAATAGTAACAATCATAGAGGAAAACAGACAAATTCTGCGTCTTCTTCTACAGATGTTACTCAGCAAGTTGATATTGTTTTAAAGCACTTGGAACAAAGTGAAATTTTTAAAAACTTGTTAGGTGATTTATTATCAAATTTGACATTAGTCGAGGTAAAACAACAAAAGCAAGCAGAAAAAATTGTTGAAAAACCTGTCGAAAAAATTGTCGAAGTTGAAGTGGAAAAAATCGTCGAAAAACCTGTTGAAGTCGAGAAGATTGTTGAAAAAATCGTCGAAAAACCTGTTGAGGTAGAGGTCGAAAAAATTGTCGAGGTTGAGAAAATCATCGAAAAGCCTGTCGAAGTCGAGAAAATTGTTGAAAAAATCGTTGAAAAACCTGTTGAGGTAGAAGTCGAAAAAATTGTCGAAGTTGAAAAGGTTGTCGAAGTCGAAAAAATCGTGACAACTTTTCCAAATTGGGCAGGCGAGCTTGAAGACGATGATAAATTAATTAATCAACTGAAAAAAAGCGATAGTATTTTAAAACCAATTTTACTTGCAGATGTTCCTGATGAACAACTTTTATTACAATTTATCGTACGAGCAAGTCAGTGGAAAACGATTTTGCGTCTGTGGGACGAGTTGGCAAGTCAATGCAGAAGAAATAAAAAGCCTGTAGCCGAGCAAGACATTGAAATTTTAAATCGTTGTCTTGCTTTATATAATCTAAATCGAGCAAAAAACCCTGCGACTTTGGTAAAAATGCCAAAAGTTGGTAGTACCTACAATTTTGATTACCAACAAAAAGTAAATAATAGTGGCGATAAAATTGCCTCTGTGTTACTTTCAGGGTTGCAAAATGGTGCAGGTGAAAATGTACGAACAACTTTAGTAATTACGGAGTAAATAACCAATATGAATATTGATAAAACCGATAACGAAAATACTTATGAAGATAACCAATCCATAGAAACAGGAGAACAACCAGTGACCGACGCTGACAATACGCAAGTGCAAGATGAAACAAGTAATCTACACACTGTGTCTATTTCCAAGCCCATACTTGATGCTTTAATGGAGGGCAAGAAATTAGAGGCAAAAGAAATCAATGCCGAACTTGAAAAAAGTCAATGGTGGTGGGTGGCAAACAACACCATGCTTTTTGATAGCGTTTCAGGTGTTTTATGGCAAGCAGAGCCAAGCAAAATTCACTACCCTATCGAAGAGACTAAAACCTATCTTGAGCAATTAAGCATTTCAGGGATAGGAAATTGGCAAATGCCATCATGGCAAGAGTTGCAACAGTTAATGGAAGAAAAAACCTTTCCATTACAACAAGACCCAAATGCCAAAAAATTGCTAAAATCTTGGTATTGGCATATTGATACAGGTGAAGTGGTTGATGTGGAATATATCACCAATGCAAGCCCAAAAATTACTGGCGATGATGGTCGTATTTTACCTCGTTTCCATAAAACTATGGATAACATTGCTTTCTTTAATTTCTGTAATAAACATCATTTTTCAATTCGCCCTGAAAATACAGAAGTTGAAAATAAAGTTAATGATTTCTTAACTTATTTAGCTTATCAACAAGGCAAAGTTGAGTTTGATAATGTGCAAGGTTTATTTACTGACATTGATTATATCAGTACTCGCCTGCCAAAAATCGACAATTTATTCTTAACAGATATTAATCAAGGGTTATGGGAATTTTATGCCACTGATAAAAAACCAAACCATTATATTGATATTAAAACTAGCGAAAATATCCGCTCTCGCAACCCTGTTAAAGACATTCAACCTGCAAATGTTGCGATTGACTTTGGTACAAGCAGTACCGTGGTTGCTATCCGTCGTGATGGTCAAGATGAATTGTTGCGTATTGGTATGCAAGCAAAAGATTATTTGACCAATGATATTAAAACAGAGCATTTTGAAAACCCAACGGTTATCGAATTAATTGATTATCCGACTTTTCTTAAAGCATGGCAAGCAGAAACTCATCGCCCATTAGTTAATTGGGATACGGTGCATTCTGCTCATGAAGCAAGAGCAAGTTTCCGCAATAACAATTCTGACCCATTAATTGTCGGTAGTATTTTGCAACGTCTAAAACAATGGGCAATGTACGATGAATATTCAGAAAAAACCTTTGTTACTGACCAACAAGGGCATGAACACGCCATTGAACATCTAAAACGCAATGACCCAAGTGCAGACAATGAGTTAGTTGTTGATAAAAACTATCCATTTGACCCAATTGAATTATATGCTTGGTATCTAGGTATGTATATCAACTGGCGTAGTCGTGGTATTTTCTTAAATTACTTTATGACTTTCCCTGTGAAATTCAAAAAACAAGTTAAAGAAAATATTTTATCGTCTTTCCGTCGTGGTTTACAACGTAGTTTACCTTATACTTTGGTACAAGACCCTGCGTTTTTCCAAGCATTCTCTGTCGTGGAACAAGCCTCAGAACCTGCTGCATTCTCAGCGGCTGCCTTTACCAAGTTAGACATTGAACCAAGTGAAGAAGGTGTACCTTATTCTGTATTTGACTTTGGTGGTGGCACAACTGACTTTGATTATGGTATTTATCGTTTACCAAGAGATTATAATGTTGATGAGGGTGATTATGATGCGGTTATCGAACATTTTGGAGCATCAGGCGATGAATATTTAGGCGGTGAATTAATTCTTGAAAACCTTGCTTATTTGGTATTCCAACAAAATATCGAGGCTTGCCGTCAGCATGAAATTGCCTTTACTAAGCCACAAGATGCGAAAGCTTTCCCAGGTTCAGAAATGCTATTATTAAAAACGCAAGCAACCATCACCAATACCACTTTGATGATGACAAAATTGCGTAATTTATGGGAAAAAGGCAGTCTAAACACTGATGCAGAAGGTACTGAAACCATTAAATTAATCAATCGCCATGGCAAAACTGTCGATGTTGATATTGTGATTAAACAAACTGATTTAATCAATTATATTGAGCAACGCATTTTTGACGGTTTAAAATCATTCTTTATCGAAATGAAGAGTGCTTTTGTTCGCCATAGTGAAGATAATCAAATGCCCTCACGCATTCACTTATTCTTAGCAGGTAACTCTAGCCGTTCATTGATTTTACAAGAGTTCTTAGGCGTTTCGCAAAATAATATCGCAAGTTATGACCCGAATGATATGGATGCAGAACATGCGAACTTGGTTGATATTGATTTGGACAATGTTAAACCTGAATATATGGGTTCAGAGCAACTTGCAGAAGACGGTGAAGAGCAAAGCATTCACGTTAAAGCACCAACTTATACGGCTGTCAATAATCCAAATGCAGTTAATTTAAACAATATTGAACGAGCAAATGCCCGTCATGCGAAATTACAAGCATTCTTGGATACAGCGGTATTTGCTCCTGAAGAAAAACCTGAAATTGATATTCATCTGCCATTCGATTCTGAAAATATCGAAGACCAAATCACTGCGAAAACAGGCGTGGCAATGGGCTTGTTAGACCTTTGTCCAGGTGAAGCGATTAAAGTTATCAACCTTGCTACCGAAGAAAATGATGGCGAAAGTCCATTCCAATACTTCGTCGGTACGCATAAACTGAAAAAATTCAAGCCTTGCATGGTGAAATCACAACCATTCCATGAATGGATTGAGTTGGGTGCAATCCGTAAAGGTCAATTATTTGTCGTTTATACGAAGAGTGCAGAGGCGAGAACAGGTCAATTACGCCGTGGCGATAGCAGATTAAAAGAAATTTTGTTGTCGTTTGAGGGTGATACTGAAAACTGCCGAGCGTTTGTGCGTGTGGTAGAAACGGATAAAATTGAAGTTTGTTCCGCTCAATCACTTGATGAAGTGCAAGCAGGTAACTTTAGCAACTTACAATTAATTCATTTAATTGTGTAATTAATAATTTGTAGTTTAGTTATAAAAAAGCCAATCGATTGATTGGCTTTTTTTGTTGGTTTTAATCCTTGTAGAGACGTTGCATGCAACGTCTCTACGTTAATTTTTACTTAATTCACAGTAACTTTACGACTGCCATCATCTTGGGTTTTAATATGAATTTGCATAATTGGTTCAGGTAAATAATCAGAGGCACGGCTTGCCCATTCAATAATAATTAACGCCTTTTCATCAGCTAAATAATCTTCAAAACCAATAAATTCCAATTCCTCAGGGTCTTGTAAACGGTATAAATCGGCATGATAAACTGACTTTTGATTAATTTGATATGGCTCAACTAGGGTATAAGTGGGACTTTTCACCGCCCCTTTATGCCCCAATGATTGCAACCAATAACGAGTTAAAGTCGTCTTACCAGCCCCTAAATCACCCGATAGCCACACGCTACCAGACAAGTCTAATTTTGCTAATTTTTCCGCAAGAGCTTGGGTGTCGCTTTCATTATTTAGGATAAAAGTTTGATGATTATCTAACATGGACTTAAACATAAACTACACAACCACTTGCATATCGACAGGCGGATTAACAAACGGCTCGCCTTGAATTAATTTATCATACATATTTGGGTCAGCCCATTCTGCTTTTACTTGCTCACTAAATTGAAAATCAGCTAAATTTAACTTGCCCATTTGCTCATTGGTGACATCTTCGGCAAAGCATTGGGCGTAACCTGTCGCAGTTTCGTGAGCAATTACCGAATACACTTTCACATCTTGTTCGCCATTTTGCATTTGTGTTTGTTGCAAAATTTGTTGCGACCAAAAAAAGATAATCCGTGAAAATTGCTCGGCAGACGGCGACACAGGCAGACTTATCCACCTTGCACTAAATTGCTTGCACATAGCGATATATTCAGGGTCATCTTTATTCCAAAAGCAAATTGCATGGTCAAAGCTATCAATCAAATCTTTAATAGAAGATTTTAATAAGCCAAAATCATATACCATTTGCCCATGGTCTAAGCGATGAGCCTCTAAAATTAATTCTACTTGATAGCTGTGTCCATGAATGGAACGGCGACATCTGTCCGATGAGCAGTTACGCACAATATGGGCATTTTCAAATTTAAATAACTTGCGAATACGCATGATTAAAATTCACTACTCCAAGTTGGCACAACCGCTTGCATTAGTGGCTTTAACAATTTAACATTACAAGCAAAAATTGAACCTGTTTTCATTGCCTCGTGAGCTCCCTTATGGTCAACCACTAAGCCACGAGCCTCATTAACAATCAATTCACCTGCGGCAATATCCCAAGGTTTAAGTGACATTTCAAAATAACCATCAAAACGTCCACAAGCCACATAACTTAAATCCAAAGCTGCCGAGCCTGTACGGCGAATTTGTCCGCCCATTTCACAAATTTTTGCTAAACTTGCAAAGTGTTCATTAATAAAGGATTTTGTACCATCGGCGACTTTTCTTTCATGGGGGTGACCTGTGCTAAAAAATCCGCCTTGAATGGTTTTGCGGTCAGATACATTAATGCGACGTTGATTGAGTCTTGCACCTTGTCCACGAGATGCAGAAAATAACTCATCACGCACAGGGTCATAAATAACGCCATGTTGAGTGACACCTTTATGTTGCACAGCAATGGAGACACAAAAATGCGGAAAGCCATGAACAAAATTATGAGTGCCATCAAGTGGGTCAATAATCCAACACCAATCGGCATCTTCGCCTTTGCCCTCTTGCAAGCCAAATTCTTCACCTAAAAACGAATGATTTGGATAGCTTTCTCGCAAAGTTTCGATGGTCATTTCTTCGCTATATCTATCAATTCTTGTGACTAAACCGTCTAAACCTTTTGATTGTATGTCTAATTCTATTTTATGACGATTATTGTGGGCGTTTAATATCTCTGCCCCAACACGCTGGGCAGCACGAGCCGCCATTTTAACCATAGGTTCCATAAATTTTCTCTCTTAAAATTATTTAACCTCCCTCTTAATCAAGGGGGAGGGAGTTCCCCTTCCTTTTTCAAGGAGGGGTTAGGGGGTGGTTTTTATCGTAACCAATTTTTAATACTTAAAGCAAGGTCTCTACGAGCAAATGGCACAGTTAAGCCAAAATCAATACCTATCGCTTGCATTTGTGTATGAGTAACATTGATATCCGATGCCATCAGCCACACAATCAAGGTGCGATGATTGGTTTCTTTATTGCGGATAGTATTCACTAATTGCATGACTTGACGATAAGTTACATCAGCAGAAATAATCAAAACGTCCGCAGGCTGTTGAGTTAACATCTCTAAAGTTTCATCAACATTATAAAAACAACGAACTTCTTTAGCTCCTGACTCTAACAAATCATGTTTTAACTTTTCATCATCACTTTTCTTAAAGCAGGTGATGGTAATTCCTTGTAAATATTGACGTTCTAATAATTGAGTTTTGTCAAATAGCGGAATAACCAAAGTAAATATGCTACCTTTACCAAATTCACTTGTTACTGATAATTTTGCATTCATCAATTCGGCTAATTGCTTAGCAATGGTCAAACCAATGCCAATACCTTGATGTTTTGAATTAACTTTTTCTTTATTAATTTGGAAAAACGGCTCAAAAATATTATCTAAATATTCTTCTTCGATACCTATGCCTGTATCTCTAATTTTCACCGTCCAGCGAGTACTATGCTCAAAATGTTGTAAATGCGATTCTATGGTAACAAAACCTTTATCTGTAAATTCAATCGCATTATTGAGTAACGCCTTGATAATTTTTTGAATTTTATCAATATCACCCTCTAATTTATATTCCATATGGGTAATATTACTCAGCAATTCGATATTTTTTTTGTTACTATCTACTTGAAACAAT
>PDWI01010045.1_pt1 | contig 10684 bp, 6 predicted proteins | sample 1430891 | NCBI WGS metagenome assembly PDWI01 (sample SAMN01162508, study PRJNA174530) | Oral metagenome, whole genome shotgun sequencing project. | biome: Marine environment; feature: Marine mammal; material: Swab sample of the gingival sulcus; isolation source: swab sample of gingival sulcus... | reverse complement strand
CAAACCCCGTTGAGGTGGGCCCCGGGCAGAGGGCACTCACTTTAATATCGCTGTCCCTTAGTTCATGGTGTAGAGCCTCTGTGAAATGCAAAACAAATGCCTTTGTTGCGGCATACACCGCCATATTAGGAACGGGTTGAAATGCCGCAGTTGAGGCAACATTTAATATTTGCCCGACCTTTTTTGCCTTCATGTCCTTTAAGAAAAGAGAGGTCAATTCGGTTAAGGCGGTAATATTCAGGTGAATCATCTCGGTCACTGTCTTTAAGTCTTCATCACCAAAAAGAGCAGAGTCTCCGAAACCCGCATTGTTCACCAGTGTATCCACCGAAATTCTTTTTTTCTTAATCTCGTTATACACCTTTAATGCAGCCCTTGGCTTTGATAAATCCTGCACCAAGACCGCAACCTTCACCTTATACTTTTTCCGAAAATCCTTTGCGAGATCGTTTAACCTCTTCTCACTTCTCGCAACCAGAACAAGCCCATAGCCCTCTTTGGCAAAGAGCTCGGCAAACTCCTTACCTATACCACCGGATGCACCTGTTATTAAAGCTGTCTTCATTCTACGCCTCATCATTAAAACACAGAAGCATTCAAGGCTTCTATTTCACCACAATATTGACCAGCTTACCGGGAACAACAATGACCTTCACAATTTCCTTGCCCTCGGTGAGCTCCTTAATTCTCGGTGTTTCCAGAAATAGCTTTTCCATATCCTCCCGAGAAATATCGGCAGGCACCTTCTCCTTGGCACGAACCTTACCATTTATCTGCCCCACAATCTCAATCTCCTCTTCCTTGGTGAGTTCCTCAATCCACTGAGGCCATGGCTCGTATGCCAAACTCTCCTTCTTGCCCAAGACCTCCCACATCTCCTCGGCAATGTGGGGAGCATATGGAGCGAGCAATAGCACAAAGGGCTCCCATAGCTTGCGATAGCACCTATCCAATTTAATCACTTCATTTATGAAAATCATCATCTGAGCTATTGCCGTATTGAACTCAAGTTCGGCAGTATCATTGGAAACCTTTTTTATTGTTTGATGTAGGAGTTTAACGCACCTATCATTAGGCTCCTCATCTGTAATCTCCTTCATGGCAATTGACCACACCCTGTTTAGAAAACGAAAAACTCCTGCAAGACCATTCGTTGACCATGGCTTGGAAACCTGCAATGGCCCCATGAACATCTCATACATCCGCATGGAGTCGGCACCATAGTCCCGAATAATATCATCGGGATTGATAACATTTTTCAACGACTTGGACATCTTGGCAATGACTCGTTTCAACTCCTCGCCTGAAGCCTTCTCAACGAAGACATCGGTTTTGACCTCCTCCACCTCATCAACTGCAACGAGGGACTTGTTACTCCTCTGATAGGCATAGGATGTAATCATTCCCTGATTGACCAACTTCTGAAATGGCTCTCTCGTATTCACCAAGCCCAGGTCAAAGAGCACCTTGTGCCAAAACCGAGCATATAGGAGATGCAAAACGGCATGCTCCGCCCCGCCCACATAGAGATCCACGGGCATCCAGTACTCCATCTTCTCCTTGGAGACAAATTCATCTTCATTCTTGGGGTCAATATATCTCAGATAATACCAGCATGACCCTGCCCACTGGGGCATGGTATTTGTCTCTCTCCTCCCGTGACCGCCACATTCGGGACATGTGGTATTAACCCATGACTCAATGTTCGCCAGAGGAGACTCGCCCGAACCGGACGGCTCATAGCTCTCAACCTCTGGCAGAGTGAGGGGCAAGGACTCCTCAGGAACGGGAACTATGCCGCATTTCTCGCAGTGAACCAGAGGAATTGGCTCTCCCCAATATCTCTGCCTGCTGAAAACCCAGTCCCTCAACTTATAGTTAATGGACCTATGCCCCACCTTTTTTTCTTCAAGCCAGTCAATCATCTTTTTGATGGCATCGGGCTTGTTCAAGCCGTCGAGGAATTGGGAGTTCACATGGAGACCGTCTCCCACAAATGCCTCCTCCTCTATGTTCCCCCCTTGAAGCACCTCCACAATGGGAAGCCCGAACTTCTTGGCAAACTCCCAGTCCCTCTGGTCATGGGCAGGAACGGCCATAATCGCTCCAGTACCATAGGAAACCAAAATATAGTCGGAAATCCAAACGGGAATCTTCTCACCATTCACCGGATTGATTGCATAGGCTCCTGTAAAGACGCCACTCTTGTCCTTGGCAAGTTCGGTTCGCTCCATGTCAGACTTCATGGATGCAGCCTTCACATATTCTTCAACGGCATCTTTTTGCTCGGCAGTTGTAATTTTAGAGACCAAGTCATGCTCAGGTGCAAGCACCATATAGGTCGCACCAAATAAAGTGTCCGGTCTTGTTGTGTAAACCTCCAGCTCACCCTGACCGTCTTCGAGTTTAAAAACAACATTGGCCCCCTGGGAGCGACCAATCCAGTTTCGCTGCATCGCCTTAATGGCATCAGACCAGTCAAGGCCGTCAATCTCATTGAGAAGCTCCTCGGCATATTCGGTAATCTTCAAAATCCACTGACGAATATTCCTCCGCTCAACTGCGGTACCACATCGCTCGCAGGCACCCTCCTTCACCTCCTCATTGGCAAGACCGGTGAGACAGTCCGGGCACCAGTTAATGGGGGTCTTCGCCTCATAGGCAAGGCCCTTCTTGAAGAGCTGAATAAAAATCCACTGTGTCCACCTGTAATATTCTGGACTATGGGTACAGACCTCCCTGTCCCAGTCATAGCTGAACCCAAGGGACTTAATCTGCTCGGTGAAACATTTGATATTCTCAACCGTAGTAAGTTCGGGGTGGGTTCCGGTCTTTATGGCATAGTTCTCGGCGGGGAGACCGAAGGAGTCAAAGCCCATGGGATGAAGCACATTGTAGCCATTCATTCGCAAATAGCGACAATAGACATCCGTGGCAGTATAGCCCTCGGGATGCCCCACATGGAGTCCCGCTCCCGATGGATAGGGAAACATATCCAAGACATATTTCCTCTTCTCCTTGGGGAAGGATTGGTCTTCCGAAACCCTAAAGGTTCCCTTCTCCTCCCAAAAGTTCTGCCACTTCTTTTCAATTTCCGCGAAGTTATATTCTCTAGACGACATCTCTTTCTCCTGTATTATATACCACAGCAAATGCAAAAGCATTGCTTTTTACACCATATTATCTGCTGTTTTCATCTGTTTTTTATTAAATAATAACTAATTTATCTTCAAGTATATAACTCAGATACTCTATTGTTTTTCTGTTTAAATCTAAACTTGCGATATCAATAAATATTTCTGAAAATTCATAATCACTTTCAAAAAATAATTTTAAAAAATCTTTTTCCAAAATTGCATTTTTACAAAGATTATAACCGCTATTAACTTGTCCGTTTATTTCAATATATTCACCAGTCATATCAAGTTCTTTATTTTGTACATCATCTAAAAACGACCTATTTAGAAGAACATAATTACTACATTCAAATTCATCATGGGAAAAGCCAACCTGAAAGTACCCAAACTCTTCATTTTTTTCTATAGATAAAAAATTTGCTTTAAGTTCAAAAGATTTATTCATATTCCATTCTCTATTTAAATAGCAGATACCACAGTGGCAAACTCCTCCTATCTCAATTTAAGAGATTTAGAAAAAGTTTACTGAACTGACTTTAATATTTCGATTATTTCTTCAGGTGACTCCGAGGCAATAATCCTTTCTTTCACGCCTTGGGACTTCAAAATTCCCATAATTCGGGACAAAAGCCGAAGATATTCCCTATGCTGCTGCTCTCCTGCAATGACGAGAATAATAAGATTCACAGGTGCCCCGTCCATGGAATCAAAATCAATTCCCCTTTTGGAAATACCGATTGCAAAGCCCATTTCCTGAACGCAGTTAATCTTAGCATGAGGAATGGCAATGCCCGCACCGATTCCCGTACTCATAATCCTCTCCCTTTCCTTCAGAGACTCCACGAGCAGATTAAAATCCACACAGCAGTTAGAATCACTGAAGAGCAAAGCCAACTCCTCAATGGCATCGAATTTATTCCGAGACTCAAGCTTCTTAATAAATGATGGACCGGTATAATCAAATAGGGAAGACATCTTTCACCACCTAAAATATCATAGCTAATGGATAATATATATAGGCGGATTGTCAATGATAAATTATGAGAATAGAGTGTGAGTCTGCCCCCTGTGTTCAACTATGAATTTGTAACCATTTCTCAATGAATCAGGAACTCTTAGCCTTTCGGGTACTATTGGTTTCCTGAACTCACAGAAAAGTTTATCATACCAAAAAACTAATTTAAAATTAAAAATTGAAATGAAGCTCCCCACCGCTCTGCGGCGGGGAGTTCAACCCTCATGCGATTAAAGACATTCCTAGTTAAATACTACTTAGTCTGTGCCACACGAAAACCCAGAGTAGCTTGAGAAATACCGGGAGTATAATCCTTGCGTAATCCAAGAGAAGCAGCCTGTGTGGGACTCTCCCAAGATCCCCCACGAAGGACTCGGGAGATACCTGTTGCGGGGCCTTGAGGATCAATGAAGCTTCCGGGGGTTATTAATCCATACCTGTCAAAACACCACTCTGCAACATTGCCACTCATATCATATAAGCCCATGGCATTCTGTCTTTTTTGACCGACTTCATGGGCGGCATTAGAAGACCAGGCTTTGTTAAACCAACCCACCTCTCTAGTTTCAGACCCATTAGTATAAGCATCTTTTGCACCGCTGGCATAGGTCAATTTAGTCAGCCAAATGCCTTCTCCATAGGCAACAGCTGTTCCATCACTGTTACCTGACTCTCCCTTCTCATACCTTGCGGCAAACTCCCACTCTGCCTCGGTGGGAAGACGAAAGCCCTTTTTACTCATGGCAGCAAAGGCTGAGTCAACCTGATCTGAATTTGTACTCCGTGCATCCCTTATTACAGCCCCTGTAGCAGATCCGACCCTATAAACACAGTGCTCCTCCCCCAGAACCTTCTGACTATAGGCATTACACCAGACAACACAGTCTCGCCAACTCACTTTTGTTACGGGATGATTGGAATAAGATAAACTCTGAGGAAGTTCAACATTAGGAGAGCCCTCTTGTCCCTTTGAACCTGCCTTACCTGCATTGGCAAAAAAATAGCCATTTCCTATTGCCCAGTTATATACCTCTCGCCACAGCTCGTATGTAACTTCCGTTTCTCCCAATATGTAGGGAGTCAATTTGACCTGTCTGCCATTACAAAAGACCCCCTTCCATTCTTCACCCGACCCCGGTGCAGGATTTTCGGAACCACCTACAGGAGTACTAGAGTCCATAAAATCCTCCTGAGGAGGGTCAACCCCTACGCACCCCTCAAGCAATAGATTTACCGAAACGGTAACATCTTTATTTACAGTCAGAGTTGCCTTCTTAGAGTCAGCCGAATCAACAGTTGCACCAATCCAACTATCCACGCTATAGTCTTGTTTAGGCGATACAGTGAAGTTAATTGTCGTACCGGCTGCAACTTTCCCATCAGGGGGAATGGAAGGAGTTGCCGTGATGCTCCCCTCTATTCCTATCTCGGGAGAAATTAGGGTCACCGTGTATTTAGGAACAATTTTTTCGAATGCCGCTGTTACCTTAGTATCTTGAGCAACTGTTAACTTTGCAGTATTGGGAGAACCTGACTGTATTGCACCTGTCCAGTGTGCAACCCTATAGCCGGAATTAGGATGTGCTGTAAAGACAACCTCCTTCCCTGCTTCTATTTCAGTTCCCGAAGAAGCGATGCTTGGGCTTGCAGTAATAGTCCCATTAACAGGTTGGGCAAGTGTGATAGTATGAGTAATAATTTTTTCAAAGATCACTGCCACATTAGTGTTTTTACTAACTACCAACTTTGCAGTGTTGGGAGAACTCGACTGGATTGCACCACCACCCCAACTGGCAACCTTGTAGCCCGAATCGGGATGTGCTGTAAAGACAATCTCCTTCCCTGCTTCTATTTCAGTTCCGCTAGCAGAAATATTTGGGGTTGAGGAAATACTTCCATGTGAAGGTTGAGTCAGTGCTATAGTATAATATTGAATTTTTTCCAATGCCACGGTTACAGTGGTGTCTTGGGTAACTGTCAACTTCGCCCTGTTGGGAGAACCTGACTGAATTGCACCACCCCAGCTTGAAACCTTATAGCCGGAATCGGGATGTGCCGTAAAGACAATCTCCTTTCCACTCTCTATTTCAGTTCCGTTACGAGCGACAAATGGAGCTGAGGTAATACTCCCCTTATCGGGTTGTGTCAACTTTATAGTATATGTAATTTCTTTTTGTTTTCCCTTTGTTTTTTCCACTTCCCAGGAATCATTTCCTTTGTACATGATACATCCCCAGAAAGACATTGATGAAAACAAAAAATAAATAATTAAAAATAGCGTTCTTAATCTAAAAAAATTATTCTGCACACAGTACTCCTTAAATAAATAGAACAAACTCTATTTAAACATCATTAAAAGTGACAAATAAAACCGATAATTCCTTATAACAGAGATACTTATTAACTAAATAAAAAACAAGTAAAATAAGAACAAGCAAAAAAATCTTTTAAAATTATGTCCCATTTTATCTTGTCGCCACTTTAAAAAATGCTAAAAAATAGGTACATTTCCTGAAAATTTATATTTGACATCAGACACTATAAATCCCAATGTCTAAAAAAAGCCATCGTTTATCTAGATATTGGGGTTATCCGAAAATGAAGGACTCTCATCTATTGAAGAAACTGAAAGACCTTTGGCTCTCTCTGTTGGCAAGGAGCATGCTCACAGAGCACCTGTTCATTATAACAATTGCAGTAATAATTGGACTGGCAACGGGATTCATAACCGTAGCTGTTCACAAGTTGATTCACGGGACTTCTCAGTTGGTCTTTGCAAATGGAGGAGATTTCCTCGGCAATGTATCACAGCTCTCTACAGGCATGAAAATATTCATTGCAACAATTTTTATCATGCCACTCTTCCCTATTTTGGCTGCTCTGAAGAAAAAAAACAAGTATAAAATCGCCAGAAATACACTCCTTTTACTATACTTGTTAGGACTTCTTTTCATAATCCTAACAGGTAATGCAACGCCCACAGTTGGGAAAAATTTCAGCTTTCTCAGAGAGGTAAAATCAAGTCCATGGTATATTCTCATTTTGGTTCCCGCATTGGGAGGGACTCTTGTGGGTTATCTGATTAATTACTATGCTCAAGAGGCAAAGGGTTCGGGAATCCCCGAAGTTATGCAGTCCATAATCCTCAAAAACGGAGTAATTCGTCCCATCGTGGCATTTATAAAATCCATAACCACCATAATTACAATTGGCACGGGTGGTTCAGTGGGACGCGAAGGGCCGGTCATTCAGATTGGGGCAACAATAGGTTCTGCCATTGGACAGAAGTTAGGGGTTTCGGGAGTGCGAATGAAAACCCTGGTAGGCTGTGGAGCTGCAGCGGGAATAGCAGCGGCATTCAATGCTCCCATTGCCGGTGCTTTCTTTGCACTGGAAGTTCTTTTACAAAATTTTACATTCAATATGCTCTCGCCCATTGTCATTTCATCGGTAATCTCAACGGTCATCTCCCACAGCTATATAGGCAACTTTGCTACATTTACCGTCCCGAAACACCAGTTTTCAAATCACAGTGAGCTATTTTTATATGCCCTCTTGGCAGTTTTAACAGCTCTGGCGGGCTTTCTTTTCCTAAAGGCTCTCTATACCATTGAAGACTTTTTTGATCAAAGGGTCAAATTAAACAGCCGGGTAAAGCCCTTTGTAGGAGGTGCCATAATCGGAGCCATGGGATTTTTCTTCCCGGAAGTAATGGGTACGGGCTACGAGACCATAACCGCTGCCCTAAACGGCAATGCGGTCTGGTCTATGGCACTCGCTCTGGTTTTTGTAAAGATACTTGCCACTTCTCTGACTCTGGGGTCGGGAGGTTCGGGAGGAGTTTTTGCTCCGTCTCTTTTTATGGGAGCCATGGTGGGAGCATTTTTTGGAGGAGTTCTAAACACTCTCTTTCCCGGGCAGTTCTCTAATCCCGGCTCCTTTGCCCTTGTTGCCATGGGAGGAGTGGTCGCTGCAACAACCCAAGCTCCAATATCATCAATAATGATAGTTTTTGAACTTACAAATGACTATCAGATTATATTGCCACTCATGATAACCTGCATTCTCAGCACAATAATATTCAAAACCCTGTCGCGAGAATCAATATTTACTCTTAAACTGGTGAAAAGAAACATCGTACTAAAGGACGGTGCTGACATAAATATCATGAAATCAATATATGTCAAAGAGATATACACCTCCTCCTTTGAAACAATAGGGAGAAACTGGAACTTTGACCAAATCGTCACCACCATACTAACCGGAAAGGCACCCTATTTCCCCGTTGTGGACTCTCAGAAAAAAGTAAGGGGAATAATATCGATTCATGACATCAAAGAGCACCTCTACGACAGAAACATTTTGAAAGACCTCCTCATAGCCGAAGACATTGCCAATACCGAGGTAATCACCGTTGACCCGGAAACAGACTGTAAGACCGCCATGTCTCTCATGGCAAAGAAGAATCTGGACGGACTTCCCGTTATAGACCAAACTTCCGACAAAATAATCGGAATGATATGGCGGAAAGACATTCTCGACGCCTATAATAAAGAAATAGACCGCAGAGACTTGGCGGCTTCATTTTCCAGCAAAATAACCATGAAGAATATCGACCCTGAAGTTCATTTCATGGAGGGAGTTTCCATGACCGAAATTCCCATTCCAAAAATTTTCATAGGGAAGTCAATTCGAGAACTAAACATAAGAGCTAAATATGGCGTTGAAATAATATTGATACGCCACAACACAAGTCAGGGCTCTAAAATCAAGGCAATTCCCGATGCTAACTATGTATTTTCATACACCGATTCAATAGTTATTGCCGGAGAGATGGGAAAAATAAACTGTATGAAATCTATTTAAAAACTTATTGACTTTTATCATTAATTAAAATAATATAAACTATTAAGCATAATATCATATTCAGACAAATAATGCTATATAATAAAAATTAAGTTTTCTTCAAGAGGTTGATATGAAAGTTGTTCACGTAATAAAAAAGATTGAGAGCATCGATAATGATGTAAAGGAACTAAGAAAACTGGAAAAATCCATCACCAAAGATAAGTCATTTTCAACTCCCATCTATATGACAATTGAAAAACAGATTAACATATTGTTGGGAGATAGAATAAAACTCCTGGAGTTGACAATTGCAAACCCTCCGGCAAACATGGCAGGTGAGGAGGATTTAGAAGAGGTCAAGTCTCACAAACCTGCTTTCCAAAATATGGCAACTTCTAAAAAGACCAACAAATCCAAGGCTAAGGCAAAAACCAAAAAGGCCAGCACCATGAAAAAGGATATTCTGGCAGGAGATATTGACGATATTCCCATGCTCACCCAGGATGTGATAGACAAAAAAATTGATAACATATCCACCTCCACTAAAAAAGAGGCAAAAACTCCCCCCAATGATAGTAGCTCAAAAACAGAAAAACAGTCTGACGAGGGAATAAAACTTCTCGATGTGGCACTGGAAAAGGGGAGCCTAAACAAAAAGGTGATGGAAAAGGAAAGAAAGGTTAAATTTTTTAGGGAAAACTTTCCCTCCGACTAAGAGGCGATTGAGTTAAAGAATAATTCCCAGTAGCTTTTCTATCTTATATTTCTCTTTAATATAGTCGGTTATACAGAGAGGAGGCTCCCCTTCACCCCTTTCCTGGAAAATAATTTCCGCAACTTCCATTGAAGATAGGATCCCATGGAAAAGTCTCTCCATAATCTCTGAAATACTAGATAGAGGAACCGGTCCTATTGAAGAATCTCCCTTTCTAATGACATAATGATTCTGCTCCTCCTTCTCCAGAACCTCCACTTTAATTGCCCCTGCAATGGAAGAGCTGAGAACATCTAACTGCATAATCTCCTGGGTAGAGTTTTTAAAACTGAATTTTTTAAACCTGTCATATACAAGTTCGTAGCAGGGGATTCCTCCATCCAAAGCTTCGCCTTCAATCATTGCCAAGCTATTGCGACAAAACTTTGATAGTGCAACGGGATAGTCATCGTGAATTCTATTTTTAACAAAGGTAAAAATATTTCCATTCACATCCATGAGATAAAAAATAACATGTTTGTCCCGATTCTCATATATGAAAGTCAGCTTATTATTTCCCCGTTGTGCCAAAATCTCCTCCAACAAAATGAGATTTTCATTATCTTGGGGAATTATCTTTATTTCATGGTAAGTAAGAGGATTAACAGAGAGATGCCCTAGTAAATCAAGAAAATTCCCAAAGGACATAACTTTAACATCTTCCTTAGTCCTTTTCACATATACCATCTCACCCTCAAAGGCGGTAATAAAGGATTGAAGCATATCCTCAGGGCACTCGACTAAAAAATCAAATGCACCACTAAAGGTTCTTTCAATATTTCGATAAATTTTCCTATGGGGTTCGGGCGAATTGAAAAAACAAAACTCCTCAAAACTCTTTGAAAAGAAAAGCCCGTCCTTTATGACCTTTGAAAAGACCATGACAAAATCCGATACATTTTCATACTTCTTCAAAAAAGACTCTCCCCA
>PDWI01013531.1_pt1 | contig 10685 bp, 7 predicted proteins | sample 1430891 | NCBI WGS metagenome assembly PDWI01 (sample SAMN01162508, study PRJNA174530) | Oral metagenome, whole genome shotgun sequencing project. | biome: Marine environment; feature: Marine mammal; material: Swab sample of the gingival sulcus; isolation source: swab sample of gingival sulcus... | reverse complement strand
GCTGTAAACTTTTCAAAAGCTCCTGTATCCCAATTTTCGCCAAAGTAATCATATTGTTTGATATTCGTCTTACTTAGTGTCAGTGTTAGGTCAAGGCGTAGGCATTCAATAGGACGAATAGCAGTCGCAAACTCCAAACCCATACGATAGCTGTCAGGCACATTCTCCACCAAGTCTCCGCCAACATTGCTCTTCTTTCCTGTCAAGACAAGTTGGTCTTTATACTGCATTAGGTAGGCATTTGCCGAAGCCGAGAAGACTTTACTCTTATAAGCATAGCCAAGTTCGTAATCAATCAAACGCTCTGCCTTAGGATATGCCCCTGTACTTGCGTCAGTAAAAGTCTTGCGATTTGGTTCACGATGAGCCACTGCTACCGAAGTATAGAGATTTTGCTTTGGATTTATTTGATAGAAAAGACCGAACTTTGGATTAAAGAAAAAGAAATCGGTATCAAGGTTCATCACTTGCAGTTTGCTCGTCTGCTCGTCGTAATTGTCCGTTGAACCCTCAATTTTATAGCGAATAGAACGCACTTGTGCATCAAGGTAAGCACTAAGTTTGTTTGTCAGTTTGTAGTTCAGCTTTAGGAATGATGAAAGTTCCGTTTTGCGTGCTTCGTCATCATAATAGCGAGCTTCAGGGAAAATAGGCTTGTTGTAGTTCTTAATCCAACGAATCTCGCCGTAATGCTGTCCGACATAATGGTTAGCACTCAGACCGAAATTCACTTGCCATTTGTCTGTTGTTAAGTTGGCTGTAGCAATCCCTCCGAAGAAGTTGTTATCTAGGTATTTGCGTCTGATAAGATGACTTTTTTTGACAAGTTTGCCCTTTGCGTCCCTAAAAGCTTTTAAGCCGTACTCTTTAAGCTTTGCTCCGTCGCCAGACCAACCACGTTTGTACTCGTCCGTATAGCCAAAGCCATTCGTATAATGCCCTGTAAAGTTAAGGCTCAGTTTATTATTCAACTTATGCGAGAGGATAAACTGATTATGGATTTGACGATAATTATCCGTGTTATTGTCATAGAATGAAATGGCTTTGCCGTCTTTATCTACCTCCACAACGCCTGAAATGTTAAAGGTGCGACCAAACTTTTCATTTGCAGGGTCTAAGCCCCACCACGCAATACCTGTTTTTTCTTTCCCTCCAAAAGAAAGCACTTTAATCATTGTCTTTTCGCCAAGATAAGCTCCTTGTAGGAAATAGCCTAAGCCATTGAAAGTTGCTCTATCAATATAACCATCACTCTTGAGGCGAGAAAGACGAGCGTCAAACGACCAATGCCCAGCAAGGCGACCTGTACCTACTCGGACAGCTTGCTTTTGAGTGCCATACGAACCTGCTCCTAGTTTAAGTTCTGCATAAGGCTTTAGCGATAAGTTGTCGGTACGCATATTTAGGCTCGCTCCGAAAGCTCCTGCTCCGTTGGTAGAAGAACCTACCCCACGCTGCAGTTGAAGCTCCTCGGTACTGCCTGCAAAGTCCGCCATATTCACCCAAAAGACACCTTGACTTTCTGAGTCGTTTAGTGGCACGCCATTAACCATTACGTTAATGCCTTGTGTATCTACACCACGCACGCGCATAGCCGTGTAGCCGAGACCTGTGCCAGCTTCACTGCTAACCACGACCGAAGGTTGCAGTTGCAGGAGGAAAGGCATATCTTGTCCGAGGTTGGACTTGCTAATTTCGTCCTTCTTAATCGTTGAATAAGTCATTGGCGTAGTCTTATTCATCTTAGTTGCGAGAACAGACACTTCTTCTAGCTCAACCGTCCTAAGAGAGTCTTGCTTGTGGGCTTTGCTTTGCCCAAATACATTGCTTGTGGAAACTAAGCCCAACACTGCCAATAATAGGTAATTCTTCTTCATTAGAATTATTTTTTTAATTAAAAACTATTAGGGTGCTGTGCAGGCCAAAGAATATGGCTCGTGAAGAAACCGAAGTCTAGTTAAGAACCGAAGGTCGCCCTTAGGCAACAAACTAATTAAAAATTAAGAATTTTCATCCCTACGCTAGTATTAACTATATCAGGTATTGAGGGTTTCTTCTCAGCCGTCTCAAATGCAAGACAGCACCCCTTTTATCATTCTCTGCAAAGATAGACAATTATTTTGATTTCACTCCGTGGTGAAAAGTTTTTCACAGCGGAGTGAAATTTATTTCATCACGGAGTGAAATGAAAACTTTCTGAGACGACTTTTTTTAGTGGACTTGGAGAAGGGGTTGGTTTGTTCCGCAACAAACTGCAGTTCGTTTGGGAATAAACTAGAGTTTGTAGCGGAACAAACTCGCAAAGGAAAGAAGAAATTTGATAAAGTCTTCTGAAAAGTTTATATTTGTTTAATAGATATAAAGGATATAAGTAAAGGAAGCAGCAATATATGAAGCAGAGTGATAAATTCACAGGGCTTGGCATCGCCCTCGTAACACCTTTTGCTCCTGACGGAACGATTGATTATCAGAGTCTTGATAGACTTTTGGATTATCTCATCAAAGGAGGGGCAGATTTTTTAGTTATTCACGGCACGACAGGGGAATCGCCCTGCTTGACACGTGAAGAGCGAGAGCTTGTTACACGCCGTGTCGTGGAGCGTGTGGCAGGTCGCCTGCCCATTATGATTGGTTTAGGGGGGAATGATACGCTAGAACTAGCTAAGCGTTTTGAGTGCTTAAACAGCGAAGGGATTGACGGTATCCTCTCCGTTTCTCCTTATTATAACAAACCTCTTCAAGAAGGTCTTTATCAGCACTTTGCACATATCTCTAAACATACGGATTTACCTATTATATTGTATAACGTGCCTTCACGAGTGGGGGTTAATCTAATGCCTGAGACGGTTGTGCGTTTGGCGAAAGATTGCCCAAATATCATCGGAATTAAGGAAGCTTCAGGCTTTGTCGCTCAAGTAGAACAGGTCGTTAAAGGTGTAGAAGGTCTTGACTTCGTGGTGCTTTCGGGCGATGATGCCCTCTCGGCAAACTTCATTCGCAATGGAGCAAGAGGGGTGATTTCTGTCGTTGGGAACGCTTATCCTCAGCTCTTTGGTCGCCTGATTCACTTAGCAATGGAAGGAAAGTTGAACGAAGCTGACGACTTACAAGACAAGTTTAGAGAGCTAAACATTCAGCTTTTTGCCAATGGTAATCCCGCAGGTATTAAGGCTCTGCTTAAACAAATGGAACTCCTTGAACATAACGCTTTGCGTCTGCCACTTATTCCTGCTTCAAAAGACGTTAGCCTTGCCCTAGACGAAGCACGACAGGCTTTGGATACTTATATCAGATTGGAGCATTCAGATTTAATTAAATAGACTATTCATATATGCAAACTTATAAACAAGCGTCTGAACGCTTAGAACAAATAGTGCGACGCATTGAGCAAGAGTCGCCTGATGTGGACGAACTGACAGAATTGGTTGCCGAGGCGGTTAAGCTAAGTAAGTTCTGTAGAGAAAAGCTAACGAAGGCGGATAAGCAACTAGAAAGCCTAATTGCTCAGCTAGACGAAGCTCCAGAAGAAGACTAGTCAATGGGAAAGAAACGCATAGCAATCGTAGTAGCAGGAGGTAAGGGACTGAGAATGGGGCGAGAACTACCTAAGCAGTTTCTTTGCCTTTCAGGGAAGCCAATTCTAATGCACACGCTAGAGCGTTTTGCTCAGGTTGATAAGCTTGTTTTAGTTTTGCCGAAAGACCATTTTGCTTATTGGCAATCGCTCGTTAAGGAACACAACTTTGCTGTAGAGCATAGCCTCGTAGAGGGCGGAGCTACTCGCTTTCACTCGGTGCAGAATGCCTTGATGAGCTTAGAGAATGAAAGCGAAAGTCTTGTCGCGATTCACGACGGCGTGCGTCCGATGATTACAAAGGATTTGATTGATAAGCTCTATGAGGTCGCAGAGCTAGAGGGGGCAGTCCTCCCAAGTTTGCCGATGATTGAAAGCCTTCGCTTCGTAAAGAATGGGCTGTCTAAGGCTGTAGCACGAGACCATTACCGAAGCATTCAAACGCCTCAAGTCTTTGACTTCCTTCGCCTCAAGGAAGCATATTCGTCGCCATTCCAAGACTTTTTTACCGATGATGCCTCGGTTTACGAGCATTATTTCCAAGAAGAAGTTCATCTTATTGAGGGCGAAAGGCAAAACATTAAGATTACCCACGAACAAGATCTCGTACTCGCCGAGTACTTCCTCTCGAAGCTTGAGTAAGGAAAGCAATATACTTGTCGTAATGGAATAGGGCTGAAGCAAATCTTTGTTTCAGCTTTTTTTTGAGTATTCTCTTAAATAGAAAAGCTTAGTTAAGGGCAAAAAAAATAGGATATACCAAAATGATATATCCTATTTTGCGGTATGGACGGGACTCGAACCCGCGACCCCCTGCGTGACAGGCAGGTATTCTAACCAGCTGAACTACCACACCGTTCTGAAAGTCGCTCAAGAGTTGGCTTTGTTTCCTTCCCTTTTGCACTGCAAAGGTAATATAAGTTTTTTTATTGACCAAATTCTCTCAAACTTTTTTATTTATAAATGTTCTTGTTGGGTTGTGATTAAACTAATTTATAATGCATCTATTCTTCTGTAAATCAATGATTTGTATTGATTAGGAGAGAGGTTTTTGTTTCCTTTGATTTGTTTTTATAATAAATCAAGAAACTCAATAATTAAACGATATTTTTTGAGGAAAAGCTTTGTGTTAAAGGCTTTCAAAGGAAAAAAAATCTAGCAGGGAGAATAACTCTCTGTGAGTTCCGGTTTGTGATACTTAGACTAGTTTAGAAAGTATGTGGGAATGGTCAAAAAAGTTTTCCCAGAAACTTTTTGAAATTATACGGAAAACTTTGAAAAGTTTCTGGGAAGACTTTTTTAATAAAATTAGATTTTTGTATAAGCTTGATTATCAGAGGTTTTATGAAGAATCCTGTGGGTGTTCGGATTTGTGTTATTTTCTTTGTGCAAGAGCCTTGTGTAGCTTTATGTTTTTATTGAAATTATTCTATAAGATTGTTTTTATTGCAAGGGGAGATTTAGAAAAAAATAATATCTTTGTTTACATAGAAATCAAGAGTATTTAATGAAAATAGGAAATATAGATTTAGGCGAACGCCCATTGCTCTTAGCCCCAATGGAAGACGTTACGGACTTGGCTTTTCGCTGTCTGTGCCGTCGTTTTGGGGCAGATATGGTCTATACGGAGTTTGTCAGCAGTGATGCACTCATTCGTCGTATCGCAAGCACGGAACGTAAACTGACTATTGCCGAGGAAGAACGTCCTGCTGCTATTCAGATTTACGGACGTGATGTAGCGTCAATGGTTGAGGCTGCGAAGATTTGCCAGGAGGCTAAGCCTGAAGTTTTGGATATTAACTTCGGTTGCCCTGTCAAGAAAGTCGCAGGCAAGGGGGCAGGCTCTGGAATGCTTCGTACACCCGAACTGATGATTGAGATTGTGCGTGAGATAAGCAAGGCGGTTGCCCTGCCTGTTACAGTGAAAACTCGCCTTGGTTGGGATAATGATAGTAAGATTATTGTGGAACTTGCAGAGGCTCTCCAAGATGCAGGTGCTAAAGCGATTACTATTCACGGACGCACGAGGGCTCAGATGTACACAGGGCAAGCAGATTGGACGCTCATAGGAGCGGTCAAAAATAACCCTCGTATGCATATTCCTATCATCGGTAATGGAGATATTTGTTCGGCTGAAGATACGCTAAGAGCTTTTGATACTTATGGCGTTGATGCTGTGATGATTGGACGAGCAAGCATTGGACAGCCTTGGATTTTTGAGGATATTAAGCATTATATGCGGACAGGAGAGCATATTGCTCCGAAGCCTGTTGATTATTATGTGGACATTCTTCGAGAACAAGTAGATAAAAACATTGAGAAGCTTGACGAAAGGCGAGGCATACTGCACAGCCGTCGTCATCTCGCAGCTAGTCCAATCTTCAAGGGCGTTACGGACTTTAAGCCTGTACGCATCGGAATGCTCCGAGCAAGCACACGAGCCGAACTAATGGAATGGCTAGACAAAGCTAGCGAAATGGTCAAAAAACAAAGTTAAACGAATGTATTAACCCCTAAAAACAAAGCCTTATGAAGCTAAATAATCAAGTTCTAAGTCTCTTTATTGCTCTAGTTATTAGCTTTGTATTTGTGGCGAAAAGTTCGGCACAAGAAGGGACTAAGCGTGAAAATTTATTGACTAAAGCTCTTAATAGTATTGATTTAGAAGGGCGACCTTCTGAGAAGTCTTGGCGAGGCAATCGGCAGGACTTTTCTATTTCTAAAGAGGAACTTAGTTTTAATACAAGCAAAACCTCGGGCAAATCAAGGCTTTTCACCGATATTTTATTAGAAAACGAGACTACTTGGTCAGGGCGAGTTCGCTTTGATAAACTGCCAACGAAAAGAAATTATGCCTACATCTTGCTTGCCGATATTCCTCAGCATCAAAAAGAAAGCAAGAATATGCTCAGCTATGAATACCTTGCTCTCAGTATCGGCGGACAAGGGCGTAGAAATGTTGCTTTGGTAGTCGTTGAATTGCAAGTCTATTTTAAGCTTATAAATAATGGAAAGAAAATTCGGATTACCAAGATAGAGCTTGGACGAGATGATAATTTAATCAATGCACCGACCTTTTACACACTAGAGGAGTCGCTCCAATTTGACTTTAAGGTTCACTATGATTATCAGAAGGCTAAGCTATCACTTAACTTTAGATACCCCAATCAACCGCCTTCTTTGTCGCATATCGGCACGATAAATTGGCAAGGGCTTGTTCCGCAAAAACAAGCTCATAGCTTTGGTTTATTGGTCAGTCATACCAAAAGCTTCCGCAAGGCAATGCACTTTGATAAGCTGTGCATAACAAGAGGAGAGCAAGAAGATAATGAACAAATTCCTGAAGATAAACCAGATAAGCCTGAAGATAAAGAGGAAGAAGCTGTTGATAAGCCTATAATAATAACGGAAGTTATGCCCAACCCTAAGGCAGGTTCGGAAGAATATATTGAGCTGTATAATCCTAATAACAAGGCTATTGACTTAACGCCTTATCAGATAGGTATTGGTTCTAACGATTATCATATAAAGAAAGTTGGTCTACGCTCTCTTGATTTTATTCCTGCGAAAAGCTATCTTGTGCTAAGCAGAAATCCTGAAGCAGTCATAGAGATTTATCCCTCTTGTCCAAAAGATTTGGCTATGGAACTTAAACTTCCATATATGAATAATAAGGGTTGCTACATCTGTCTCTATCAAAATAATGAGCTTGTCGACGGACTATATTACGAGCCTAAGCAACTGCCTCGTGGTTTGCAGTCTAAAAGAGGTTTGGCGTGGGAGCGTGAAGGTTTGGAGCATTATGATGATTTAGGCAAAATCCTTTGGCATATCGGAGCAAAAGCTTCGGATTATGCTAGCCCAGGTTTGCCTAATAGCAAGGGCGAAAAAGGGGGAACTGCTCCGAAGGACAAGAAAACAAAGAAAGATAATAAGAAGAAAAATGCAAAAGGGGAAGAGATTTCTCTGGAAAATGCTCAGGCTCGTTTGGAGCAAGAAAAGGAGTTGCTTGTGGAGGTTAAGCTGTATGATTTGACAGGAGCTTTGCTCTATAAATCCAAAGGCGATGAGGCTAGGACATTTTTAGCCAAACCGTTTACTAGAGCTTCAATAACAAATGCTTCGGCTATCCCAAGCAAACAGATACTCATCTCTGTCATTACCCTGAGTAGTCCCAAAAAGAAAAATGAAATACTAACGCTCAAAGGTTTTATACCTTAAGCGAGATAAGCTTAGATAAACAACAGATGAAGAAAGAATTAGCTCTCGTAGTCTTTTTAGTTTTAGGGATTGTCTACCTTATTATTTGGCAAGATTTCTCTTGGCAACTGGCTTTGGTGTCTATTGCGTTTGGCTGTTTAGGAACTTATATCGTGCAAATTTTTCGCCGAAAGACGAAATCTAAAGAGTAGTTTGAAGAGCCTGTTTTTGAGCCTTTCTGAAGTTCTCAAAAGCTTAATTTAGACAAAATAAAAAGAGGTAAGCTAATCGCTAGCTTACCTCTTTTTATTCTTTGAGCGAAAGACGGGATTCGAACCCGCGACCCTAACCTTGGCAAGGTTATGCTCTACCAACTGAGCTACTTTCGCAAATTCCTTAAGTTTTCTAACTCTTCCGGAGAGTTGTCTTCCTTAATTCTGATGCAAAGGTATAGACTTTCTTTTAATTCTCCAAATATCTTGGCAAGAATTTTTCAAGAATTTGCTTAATTATCTTATTCTCAAAGCAAAAAATCTTTTTAATTTTCCTTTCTCCACACTACGAAAGCTGTCAAAGAATAATTGTTCTTTTGGGAAATTCATATTATATTGCGTGAGTATAAGTAAAAACATTAAAAAGCAGAAAAATGAAAAAGATAAAAGAATTTATTTTATATGGGCTTATTTTAGGACTTACTATGGCCTTCTTTTATTTTAGATATAGTGATAATCCGTTTCAAAAATCGCTTAAGCAAGGAGCGATAATGACTTCTGAACAATATCAAGAATTAAAGAAAGACAAGTCTAGTGACGGTAAACGAATTGCCTTCATTGGTCGTATCCAATTGGATACAAGCTTTACTTATAAATTTGGTAGACCTGTTGTGTTACCATTGATTGATGCTAATCACGATGCTTTTGAGCATATTCCATTTGATTTAGCTAAAGATGATAAGAATAGCATTTATGTTCCGTCAGAATTTACTGAAAAAAATCTCATTATTTATGATAATGAAGGCAAGGCACATTCTTATGATGAGGAGGTTATGGTGTCGTTTACTATGGAAAGGATAACAGAAGCCATACCTGAGCAGAACCCTAATACAGGCGAATATGCGTGGAGATGTAAGTTAATTCGAATTGACCCTGTAGAATAAAAGTATTCTTTTTAATAAGAGTTTTGTTGTAGATATGCTTAGAAGTCAAGCGAAAAAACTAAGCGGAAGTTCTGTTTAGGCATTGGATAGTTGGCTATAACTTCGTAGTCTTGTCCGAAAATGTTATTGCACTCTAGCTGAACTTTCGCACGAGTTTGCCAAAGAGCAAAATTATACGCCACGCTTAGGTCGCTCGTGTACCACGGCTGAACGTAGTTATAAATGATATTCTCTTGAGCATCATAACGCTCCCCTGCATAGATAAAGCTGTAGTTCATCTCCCAAGCTTTGTAAGTTGCCATTGCCACAAAAGAGCCACTATGCTCTGGAACGTAGGGAATTTGATGACGGTAATAGCTATCAGTTTTATTCGTTACGTCAAGAGCCTTTTGATAAGTATACTGAGCCTTTACTTTTAGATTAAAGTCTTTGAAGAACTCTGTTTCAAGCGAAGCGATTGCCTCAAGTCCGTTAATAGAAACCTCGCCGAGATTAAGCATTGTCCAACGGAATTGCTGTCCCTTTGGATACGCCACAATCTTATTCAGCATATCATTATGATAAGCCTCCACACGCAGGCTATAAGCTTTGAACTTATCCGAAGTCAACTGCCCCTCCCAAACCAAACCTAAATTATATTGCGTCGTGTATTCTGGTTTAAGATTGCTGTTGCCAATCTCCGTATAATAGAGGTCATTGAAAGTTGGCATTCGGAAACTTCGCTTAACAAAAGCATTCAGTCTAAGCCGAGGCATCAGCACAAGCGAACCGAGTAAGGCAGGACTAAGAGCCTGACGTCGCTTGACAAGGCGATTAGTCTTATTCTTATCTAAGATAAACGTCCCCAAAAGACTTGCTTGAACATTGCCCCAATCCCCGCTATAAGTAGAAGAGAGTGCCAACATCTGCATATGGCGATAAGGCATTACAAACGTAGACATATCCGACCAAAGCTGATGATAAATGTAGTCATAAGCAAAGCTCACGTGCCAAGAACGTGCAAGCTTATAAGCATTTGCCGAGGAGAGGTAAAGCTCATTCTGATGAAAGCGATTATCCACATAAAGTTCTTTCTTATCATTTCGCAAAAAGCGTGTGCGATAATGAGCATATTTCAGTTTCCAGCTCGTGCTGTAGCGTCCAACGGCATACTTGAGACTGCTCTGAGCAAAGCTATTATTATCCCAAAGCCTTTCGCCTCGCTTCCAGACATTATTCACAATCGCCCCTGGGATACCACGCTCACTATCATAATGATAGGCTTTAATATGAAAATCACCGCCCTTAAATTTCCCGAAAAGAGCCGTTTCAATCCTAAAAGCTTCTATATCCCCATTTTCACGATACGCCAAAGTGTCGTAAAGAACTTTCTGCCCTTCGGCATCAAGCTTTCGGTAACGAAATTTATAGCGTCCGTTAGCCTTGAGCCATTCGCTACTAAGCGTTGCTGAAAGCTTTTGATTAAGCTGATAAGCAAGCGTAGTGCTTGGGTTTATTAAGCCAAAAGAACCTGTTTTGAAGCGAAGCCCTGTATTTAGTCGCTTCCCCTTAGCAAAGCGAGGGCGACGCGTCTGAATATAAATAGACCCCGAATGACCAAAATCACGAGCAGGCTGAAGGTAGCTCCCCTTCTGCCCATTATAGAGGCGGATAACTTCTATATTATCAAGGCTGTATTGACCTAAATCAACCTGACCATTCTGAGCATTCCCTAGAGCAATCCCATCGTAATAAATCCCTACGTGATGACTGCCC
>PDWI01010044.1_pt1 | contig 10687 bp, 20 predicted proteins | sample 1430891 | NCBI WGS metagenome assembly PDWI01 (sample SAMN01162508, study PRJNA174530) | Oral metagenome, whole genome shotgun sequencing project. | biome: Marine environment; feature: Marine mammal; material: Swab sample of the gingival sulcus; isolation source: swab sample of gingival sulcus... | reverse complement strand
AGGATTATAGGCCATAGCAGGCTCCTTTCGTAATTTATTTAGTAGTAATTACAGTTTAGGGCGCCTGCTTTTTGGTTGCAAAGGTGGTGAGTTACTACGCGATGATTGACATCTATAACGAATTGTGATACAATTAAAATATGAAGCGTTTCCCTGCTGGTCAGCCTACAAATGAGCGTTGCCCTCGAGCGGCGAGTCCGGAGAATTCGCGGGAGTCCGAGTCCACTGCCAAATATATCGGCAAGATGGCCGTTGGCGCCCTTGCTGGGGCGAGTGCTATCCTCGCCGCCGGCAATATGTATACTGCCTACAGGGCGTATACCCCGTCGCCCGAACCGGACTTGTCAAAAAATGTTCTGGCCGCGTTGGAGGTGCACGACATCGCTATGGATGGCGCGACTATCACGTGCCGAGAGATGCCGTCTGATCGCGACAACGGCCTCACGCAAAGCGGTGGTGTATACACCTACAAAATTCCCGGCGTCTGGCAACACCCCACTACTGTCGTCCACATGAACACGCGCCACTGCCAGGAAGCGCTGGCTGGCCTCGATGCGATCGACAGCGCGCAGCCGCTCGAACCTAGTCAAGTCGATGCACTAGTCACAGTGTTTCATGAGCGCGAACATACCAGGGGTGTGATCGATGAGGCGACTGCTGAATGTACGGCGTTGCAAAAGTTTGGAGGCTGGCTAGAGTCAAAGGACAACTCGTCTATGCAAACACTGGCCGAGCCGATGCGCTCGACGCACAATGAGAGACTTTCGGCTGAGTACATGTCGCTAGAATGTCGCCCAGGCGGCGCCCTCGATATTACCGGCAAGAGCGATGAGCCGACGAGTACGGCGTTTCTCCCCCGAGGCTAGCGAGAAATCAGTGTACCCAAGACAAAAACCGCACCCGTGAGGGCGCGGCTTTTTATGATCGCTACGGATCTGCGCGATGCACTATTTGGCGGCTGGCGATGTATCGTCGGCTGACTTGGCGCTGCGCGGGAGCGGCGTCGGGACTTTTTCGAAGCTGCCGCCGGCTTTTTTGAGCGCCTCGACGACTGAGGCGGAAGCGCCTTGGGTCTTGAGCGTCACATTGGCAGTACATTCGCCGCGGGCTATGACTTTGACGGGATGAAACGGCGTGGCGATCAGGCCGGCTTCGAAAAGCGCGGCATTGTCAACGGTACCTTTGAGGCTATTGAGATGATCAGCGTAGACGACCTGTGCTGGCACGCGCTTGCTTTTGAAGCCGCGGCGTTTTGGGGTAGCCGAGACGATCGGGTTTTGGCCGCCCTGAAATGTCGGGTGTAGTTTTTTGCCGGTGCGCGCGTTCTGGCCTTTTGTGCCGCGGCCAGCGGTTTTGCCGCCGCCGGCAGCGATACCACGTCCGACGCGTTTGCGTGACTTGGCGGGGGTGGTTTGGAGTTGGTTGTACTTCATGGTCGTATTACCTTTCGGTAATAGTAGTATGTAGTATGTAGTATGTAGTATGGAGCCTCGCTCTCATGCTACTTGCTACATGCTACCTGCTACATATTCCTACTCGTCTCCTTTCTTTGTCTTAGTAGCCGGCTTTTTCTGCTTGGCGGCCGCAGTCAGCCACTGCTCCCTCGGCACCTGCGTGCGCAGTGCTTCGATGGTGGCGTAGGCGATGTTGACTTTGTTGGTGCTGCCGAGGCTCTTTGAGATCAAATTGCGGATGCCGGTCACGCCGACGACAGCGCGAACGACGCCGCCAGCGATGATACCAGTACCTGGTGCGGCTGGTTTGATGAGTACGTGCGCACCGGAGACTTTGACTTCGGCGTCGTGCGGGATTGTCTCGCCCTCGAGCGGAACAGTGATGAGGTGTTTTTTGGCGACATCGGTGGCTTTGGCGATGGCAGCTTGCACGTCCGCGCCTTTGCTGACGCCGACACCGACTTTGTCTTTGCGGTTGCCGACAACGACGAGCGCCTTGAAGCGGAATCGCCGGCCGCCTTTGACGACGCGGGCAACGCGGTCGATGTTGATGACGACTTCTTCAAATTCCTTCGGGCCTTCGTCCCGAGGGCTGCGACGGTCATCGCGTCGCCCGCCGCGCGGACTGCGAGCTGGCCTATTGCCAGCGTCGGCGCGCGGGGTAGCAGGTGCTGATTTTGCTTGTTCAGCCATACTAGAACTCCAATCCTTCTTTGCGGGCTGCGTCGGCCAGTGCGCCTAGCCGGCCAGCGTACTGGCGGCCGTTGCGGTCAAACGCAGCTTTGGTTAGTTTTTTCTTGGCGGCAGCTTTGCCGATAGCGGTGCCGATGGCGGCGCATTTGTCGGTCATGGTGCCGGTGGTTTTTTTGCCTACAGTAGTAGCGCTTGCCAGCGTGATGCCTTTGTCGTCGTCGATCAGCTGAGCGCTGACGTGCATGTTGCTGATCGTGACGCTGAGCCGCGGACGTTCGGCGGTACCGTGGACGCGGCTGCGCACGCGGGCTTTTCGTAGCGAGCGATTTAGTAGTTTTTTGGCGAATGAATTAGACATATGATGCTCCCTTTGGTCGCGTAGTAAGTAGTGTGTAGTATGTAGTACGCATCGCTACTTGCCCGCCTTTCCAGCCTTGCGCAAAATCTGCTCGTCGGCGTATTTGATACCTTTGCCTTTGTACGGTTCGGGCTTTTTGATAGCGCGGATTTCGGCGGCGGCTTGGCCGACTTTTTGCTTGTCGATGCCGCTGACGGATATTTCCATTTTGTTGGTTGTGATTTGGACACCCTCGGGTGCTTTGTAGTGCACTGGGTGGCTCAGGCCGACGTTGAGCTCGAGCGTGTCGCCGTTTAGGCTGACGCGGTAACCGACGCCGTTGACCTCGAGCTTTTTCTCGAAGCCTTTGGTGACGCCTGTCACCATGTTGTTGATGAGCGCACGCATCAGACCGTGTTGGCTGCGGGCGGTTTTGCTGTCGTCTCGCGGCGAGACGGTGAGCATTCCGTCGGCAACTTTCACTGTGACTGCTGGCGTGATGAATTGGACGAGCTTGCCTTTGGGGCCTTCGACCGTCACATTCTCAGAGTCAACCGTGATTGTCACACCTGACGGAATCTCGATTGGTAGTTTTCCGATTCGACTCAGACTCATGTAGTACTCCTTGTTATTGGTTATGCTTGGCGTCGCCAAACTCGACGTGATTTGGTGCGGCTGGCGGCGTATCGGTGGAAATTTTTTCTAGGGGGCTAGAAAAACGCGGTTTGGGAACACTGGCGTCTGGTTTCTCAGCGGGGGGCGTGTGTGGTGCGTCTGAAAACACAGGCTCGTGTGGCTTTTCACTAGCATCAGCTGTTCGAACCTCGCGGGCTGGCGGGTCAGAAAACAAAACCTCGCTGCCTCCCTCGGTGCTGCCGTCGGGTTGTGATGGTGTTTCTTGGTGGGAAAAAATAGTGGGATTTTCCATGGGGTGCTCCTATCTCAGTAGACTTTCAGCAGCACTTCGCCGCCTAGGTGTTGTTTGCTGGCTTCGGCGCCAGTCATGACGCCTTTGCTGGTGCTGATCAGGACGATACCGCGGCCTTGTTTGACTCGTGGGATGTCGCTGGCGCTGCTGTATAGGCGCCGCCCAGGCTTGCTCATGCGAGCCAGCTCAGTGAAGCGCGGGTTTTCGCCGTCGCGGTTGATCGTGACGACGAGGGTGCCGCGCGGTTTGCCGTCTTCGACGGCGGCTGACTCGAGATAGCCGTGTTTGACGAGCTGGTCAGCGACGACTTTTTTCAGTTTGCTAGTCGGGACGCGGATCTCGCGTTTGCCGACGGCGCTCGCGTTCCTGATGCGGGTCAGGAGGTCGGCGATTGGATCTGTAGATTGTAGACTCATAGTGATGTGTTCCTCCTTTCCTACCAACTACTCTTTCTGATGCCGGGGATCTTGCCCTCGCTGGCGAGACGCCGGAAGTTGTAGCGCGTCAGGCCAAAGCGGCGCATGTAGCCGCGCGGACGGCCAGTCATCTGGTCGCGGTTTTTCCAGCGTGTCGGGCTCGAGTTGCGGGGCAGTTTTTGGAGACCGTCGAGGTCGCCCATGGCTTTTAGCTCGGCGCGCTTGTCAGCGTACTTTTGGATCATTTTTTGGCGTTTCTTGTCGCGTGCAACCATCGATTTTTTCGCCATTACATCGCTCCTTTCGGTTGCATTACTTATTCTCCTTTTCAAATGGCAGGCCGAACTTTTCGAGTAGGGCGCGGCTGGCAGTTTTGCTACCGTGACTGATCGTGAATGTGATTTGCATGCCGTGCGGGATCTGAGTCTCCTCAAATGATAGCTCGGGGAAAATGCTGTGGTCGCGGATGCCATAATTGTAGTTGCCTGAACGGTCAAATTTGAGACCGACGCCGTGAAAGTCGCGTACGCGCGGCAAGGCGACGTTGACGAAACGATCGAGGAATTCGTACATACGAGCGCCGCGCAGCGTTACCATCGTGCCGATCGGCGCGCCCATGCCTTTTCGGATGCCAAAACTCGCGATTGATTTTTTGGCTTGGCGGCGGACCGGTGCCTGGCCGGTGATTTTTGTCAGTGTGGTGACGACGGCTTCCTGGAAGCGTTTGTCGTCTTTGTGGCGGCCCATGCCGACGCTGACGACGATTTTTTCGAGGCGTGGCACCTCGTGGATGTTACTGAGCCCGAGTTCGGTCTGGAGTTCCCGGCGATACGTGGTATCGTAGAGGGCTTTCAGGCGAGGAGCGGGGACAGTGGCGGTTGGGGTGGTAGTTGCTGCTGCCATCATTTTATCTCCTTATTCGTTAATGAGACAAACCTACGGTTTTTCTCATCGCGCGGTGCGACGGAATGAATCCGTCGGGACCGGCTGCTCTTTTCCCTTGAACGGATCATTTTATCTCCTTGTTGTTTGCTTGACGGGCGACGCGGGTTTTGGCGCCGTCTTTGCCGGCGGCGTAGCCGACTCGGCTGGTTGCGCCGGTTTTTTCGTCGATGACGAGCGCGACATTGCTGCTGTCGATCGGCGTGTGAATATCACGGCTGCCGCCTGTCGGGTTGAGCCGGCTCGGTTTGACTTTGCGGGTGCGCGTGCCGACGTTTTCGACGCGAAGCGTGCCGCGGGCTGGATCGACAGATGTGACTTTGCCGGTGGTGCCTTTGTGGCGGCCAGCGACGATCTTGACGATATCTCCTGTGCGTAGACGAGCCATTAGAGTACCTCCGGTGCTAAGCTGATGATTTTTGCGTAGCCCATGTCGCGCAACTCGCGCGGCACGGGGCCGAATACGCGAGTGGCTTTTGGGGTTTTGTCATCGTTGATGATGACGACCGCGTTGTCGTCAAATGCGATCGTCGAGCCGTCTTTGCGGCGGATTTGGTCGCGGGTGCGGACGATGACGGCTTTTTGGACGGATTTTTTCTTGACGTTGCCGTTTGGCGCGGCGTCTTTGACGGTGACGACGATCACGTCGCCGACACCGGCTGTGCGTCGCCGCGTACCGCCGAGCACGCGGATACAGAGGACTTCACGCGCGCCGCTGTTGTCGGTGACTTTGAGCCGTGATTCTTGTTGGATCATACGGTGCTCTCCTCTGCCTCAGAAGCGGCTGCTTCGTTGCCGTCGTGATCGTAGTCTCGTTTGTCTTCGACTTCGGCGTTGACTTCTTGCTTGAGCTCGACGGAACCCTTGGCTCGCTCATCAATCGACTTGAGTACAAATGATTTGGTTTTTGAGAGCGGCCGCGACTCTTCGATAGTGACTTTGTCGCCGACATGCGCATCGTTGTTGGCATCATGCGCTTGGTAGTTGCGGCTGACGGTGTATTGCTTGCGGTAGAGCGGGTGCGTCTCGCGCGAAGTAATGGTCACGGTGATGGTTTTGTCGCGAGCGTCAGACGTGACGATGCCGGTCAATGTTTTGTGTGCCATTAGAACGCTCCTTTCAGGCTACTCATTATTTTTTCTCCTTTTGGTTCATCGCCGTATGTACCCGAGCGATGTCTTTGCGCAACTCTCGGAGCCGGCGCGGGTTGACCAGCTCGCCAGCACGGTGGGCTTGGCGGGCGGCGATCAATTCTGTCCGCAGCTCGGCGAGCTTGGCGGGTAGATCGGCTGCGTCGGCTGGCTTGGCTTTTTTCGGTGCGTTGGCGGGTTGCTTCGTCTCTGTCATCAGATATCTCCTCGTTTGACAAATCGTGTACGGACGGGCAGTTTGTGGCCGGCGAGGCGCATGGCTTCGCGGGCGACTTCCTCAGATACGCCTTTCATCTCGAACATCACCGTACCGGTCTGGACTTTTGCGACAAAAAACTCTGGCTGGCCTTTGCCGCCGCCCATTTTGAGACCGAGCGGTTTGCGTGTGACTGGCGTGTGCGGAAAAATCCGGATCCAGATTTTGCCGCCGCGTTTGACATAGCGGGTCATCGCCTGTCGCGCAGCTTCGATTTGGCGGCTGGTGATACGCTCGTTGTCGAGGCTCTGCAGGCCGTAGTCGCCAAACGCGACGTAGTGGCCGCGTGTCGCGACGCCGTCGTTTTTGCCGATGCGGACTTTGCGAAACTTGGTTTTTTTCGGTAGCAACATTAGTCGTCACTCCTTTCACCCTTGTAGATCCAGACCTTGATGCCGATGACGCCACTGCCGTTTGGACCCTGAGCACGGGCGACGTGAAAATCAATGTCGGCGCGCAGCGTGTGGAGCGGCACCGAGCCTTCGATGACTTTTTCGCGGCGCGCCATCTCGGCGTTGTTGAGACGGCCGGCAACTTCGATGCGGATGCCTTTTGCGCCGGCGTTCATGGAGTTTTGGGCGGCCATCTTGACAGCGCGGCGGAAGTTGATGCGGCGTTCGAGCTGGTGAGCGATGTTTTCGGCAACGAGTTTGGCCGATAGTTCTGGACGTTTGACCTCTTCGATATTGATGCGGACGGGGCCGTCGACGATTTTTTCTAGCTCGGTCTTGAGCTCATTGACACCGGCACCGCCGCGGCCGATCACTACGCCGGCTTTTGCGGTGTGGATAGTGACGGTCGTGAGGTTGGGGCTGCGCTCAATTTCGACGCGGCTGATCGTTGGCCGCGACGCAAATTTTGCTTCGATCAGCTGGCGGATACGCTCATCCTCGGCCAGCCATGACGCAAACACGCGTTTGCTCTGTGAAAACCAGCGTGAGTCCCAGTTTTTGTGGAGCTGGAGACGGAAGCTGGTGGGGTTTACTTTTTGGCCCATCTAGTATGCTCCTTTCAGTCGCGGGAGTATGTAGTATGTAGTATGTAGTATGGGACGTACTGCGCCAGCGGCTTCATGATTCATGATTTTTGACTCCTGATTCATTTTTCCATCTCCTTGCTCGCCGTTTTCTTGACGGGTTTTTTCTTCGGTTTTTCAACACCGGTTACTTCGACCAAGATGTGGCTTGTTTTTTTCTGAAACGGCAGTGCCATGCCGCGCATGTGCGGTTTGAAACGCTTGAGGCGCGGGCCGGCGGTTACGCTCAGGGTGCTAATAGACAAACTTTTGGCGTCGAGGCCGTGGTTTTTGATTGCGTTGGCGCGAGCGCTGGCGATTGCTTTTGCGACTGGTCGTGCGCTGCGGCGCGGCGTGTGGTCGAGGATAACGAGTGCATCGTCGACACTGCGGCCGCGGACGAGGTCGGAGACGATTTTGACCTTGCGCGGTGCTAGGTCAATGCCTTTGATCTCGGCGCGAACTGTGTAGTGCTGTATGTCAGACATGTGCGTTATTTCTCCTTACCACCATGTTTGCGAAACTTGCGGGTCGGGCTGAACTCGCCGAGCTTGTGGCCGACCATGTTTTCGGTGATGAGTACGGGAACGTGCACTTTGCCGTTGTGTACGGCGATAGTGCGGCCAACCATTTCTGGTGTGATCGTGCTGCTGCGTGCCCATGTTTTGATGACGGTGCGGTCGTCTTTCGATAGAGCCGCCACTTTTTTGGCAAGCTTCGCATCGACGAACGGACCTTTCTTGAGTGATCTACTCATCGCTTTGCTCCTTTGTAGTTCAGAACCATGGAGTATGAAGTATGAGCTACGGTAGTTGCTCCAGCTGCATGATTCATGATTTACCTCTTCCTCTTAGCTTCGTGACGATTACGCACGATCATGTTGTCGGTTGATTTACGGCGGCGGGTCTTGTAGCCGAGCGTCAGCTGGCCCCATGGCGTACGCGGTGCTTTGCCGGTACCATGACGACCGCCGTCACCGCCACCATGCGGGTGGTCAGCGGCGTTCATGACGACGCCGCGAACGGTCGGACGGATGCCTTTGCGGCGCTTGCGGCCGGCGCTGCCGACTTTGATGTTTTGATGCTGAATATTGCCGACGACGCCGATGCTAGCTTCGCATTCGACGCGGACCTTGCGGACTTCGCCGCTCGGTAGGCGTAGTGTTGCGTAGCCGCCTTCGCGGGCCATCAGCTGGGCTTTGGCGCCAGCGGCGCGCATTAGCTGAGCGCCTTTGCCGGCGTGTAGCTCGACCGCGTAAACCTGGCTACCGACTGGTATTTTGCTCAGAGGCAGGCGGTTGGACTCTTCTAGTGGAGCGGCCTCGCCTGTCTGGACGACCTTGCCGGGTTTCATGCTGGTGTCAGCGAGAATGTAGTGAAATAGACCGTATTGGTCGCGCACTCGCGCGATGCGAGCGCTGCGGTTTGGGTCGTATTCGATTTCGGTGACAGTCAGGGTCAGGCCGGCGGCCAGCTTGTGATTGAGCAGGCGGTAGTGCCGCCGCGCACCGCCGCCGCGATGGCGGGTGGTGATACGGCCTTGGTTGTTGCGGCCGGCGCGTTGTTTTTTGCTCTTTGTGAGAGATTTGAGCGGTTTGCGCGTGGTGATATCGCTCATATCCTGAGAGGTCATACCGCGACGGGCCGGCGTGGTTGGGTTGTAGGGTTTGATGGCCATTTTTACTTCTCCTCGCTTTCGGTCGACTCGTCGAATACTTTGATCGAATTGCCTTCTACAAGTGTGACGTAGGCTTTTTTGCTGTCGCGGCGCGTCGTCGTGCCTGGGTAGCGGCGTTTGCCGCGGCTGTAGCGAATTGCTTTGCCGCTCTGGACGAGCGTGCGCACGGCGGCGACTTTGACGTCGTATTGGCTCTCGACAGCATCGGTGATTTGTTGTTTGTTGGCGCCGAGTGGCACGTCAAACACGTAAGTATTGTCGCGAGTGACCAGCTGGTAGGCTTTTTCGGTCGTGCGCGGGCTGATGTGAATGATATTCATCACTGTGCTCCTTTCAGCCAAGCCTGGGCTGCTTGCACGGCGTTTTGGTTGAACAAAATATGGTCGGCGTTCAAGATATCGTAGACATTCAGATATGTAGCGCGCACGAGTTTGACGTCCTGGAGATTGCGCGTGGCGCGTTCGAGCTCAGGCGTTTTTTCGTCGACGACGATCAGGACTCGGCGGGATAGTTTGTTGTCGGCGAGAAACTTGGCGATCTCTGATGTCTTGCCGGTCGTGCTGATGTCTTTTACGGCGATCTTGCCGGCCTGGCTAGCTAACGTCAAGGCTTGCTTGACGGCGCGGCGTTTGGCGGTTTTGCTGATTTTTTTGGTGTAATTTTCGTTGCCGAGCGGGCCAAAGACGACGCCGCCGGTGCGCCAGATCGGGTTGCGGGTGCTGCCGAAGCGTGCGCGGCCGGTGCCTTTTTGGCGCCATGGTTTTTTGCCGCCGCCTCGAACTTCGCCGCGGCGAAGCGTCGTAGCGTTGGCGCCGCGAGCATTGGCGAGGTACGCGTCATAGGCGAGCTTGAGCAGCTCGTGATTTGGCACGTCAACGGCAAATATTTCTTTTGGCAACTTGGCTGCCGAAGTTTGTGCGGCTGAAGCGCTGGTAGTTGTCTTGGCCATTACTGTTCACCTCCTAGTACGATGAGACCGCGGCGCGGGCCGGGTACGGCGCCTTTGAGGCCGATCAGGTTGTCTTCGGGCGATAGGTACGCGACCTTGAGGCCTTTGACAGTAACCTGCTCGCCGCCCATACGGCCTGGCATTCTCTTGCCTTTGAAGACTTTTTGCGGATACATCGAGCCGATCGAGCCGACGCGGCGAACGTTGCCGTTGCCGCCGTGAGTCTTTTTGCTGGTGTTGAAATTGTGGCGCTTGACCGTGCCGGCGAAACCTTTGCCTTTGCTGGTGCCGGTTACGCTGATGACATCGCCGAGCGCAAAACTCGAGACATCGATGCTGTCGCCAACTTTGAGGTCGGCGGGCAGGTCTTTGACGCGAAACTCACGGATGAATTTCGGGGTCACTTTTGCAGGGCTGACATGTCCTGCGACGGCCTTGCTCAGGTTCTTACCCTCGCCAAATGCCACCTGCACCGCGCTGTAGCCGTCGCTGTCGACGGACTTTACCTGAGTGACGGTGCATGGGCCAGCTTGAATCAGCGTGATCGGAGTGGTCACGCCATCTTCGCCGATGACTTGGGTCATACCAATCTTGGTACCGAGAAGTGCTTTCATAGCCTTCGTTGCTCCCATGTAAAATCCTCAGTGGCTGGCAGTATCTCTAGTGGAAATCACTCTCGAGACTTACCGACTCACCGAGGGATAAGTTGTTATTACGTAATAAGTTACATCTGCCATCATACTACAAAAACCCGCGCGGAGTCAAGGGGTTCGTTCTCACTCAAAATAAACCTAACCCACCCTCCCATCGTTCCGTCATAAAAATCTAACCGAAACCTAACTAAAAAGCCATACTAGCTTCTGGGAGGA
>PDWI01010043.1_pt1 | contig 10688 bp, 12 predicted proteins | sample 1430891 | NCBI WGS metagenome assembly PDWI01 (sample SAMN01162508, study PRJNA174530) | Oral metagenome, whole genome shotgun sequencing project. | biome: Marine environment; feature: Marine mammal; material: Swab sample of the gingival sulcus; isolation source: swab sample of gingival sulcus... | reverse complement strand
TTGGAAATTGCAACGCAATACATTCAGACAGGGAAATGCAAAAAAGTAGTCGTAGTGTCTGCCGAGAAAATGTCAGGTATTGTTGATTATACGGATAGGCAGACTTGTCCTTTGTTCGGAGATGCGGCAACGGCAATTCTTTTAGAGGCAACGGAGGAAAAAACAGGAGTGTTGGATACCTTTTTACATGCAGACGGTTTTGGATGGAAGCACTTGAATATGAAGGCAGGAGGCTCTTTGTATCCGCCTTCAAAAGAGACGGTAGAGAACAGGGAACATTTTATTTATCAAGAAGGGCGTGCGGTATTCAAACATGCTGTTGAAAAAATGACAAAGGTGGCTATTGATGTTATGGAACGTAATCATTTGGCAGCGGAAGATATTGCCTGGTTAGTACCTCATCAGGCAAATTTGCGTATAATTAGTGCCACGGGAAATCGTATGGGGGTACCTGAAGAAAAGGTAATGGTAAATATTCATAAATATGGAAATACCACTTCTGCTTCTATTCCCTTGTGCCTTTACGAATGGGAGAAGAAGTTGAAAAAAGGAGATAAGCTTATTTTTGCTGCTTTTGGAGCAGGTTTTACTTGGGGGGCAGCTTATGTAGAGTGGGCATATGATTCCTAAGGAGAAATATATATGGCATTTGGAAGTAAAAATAAGATTAATAAAGAATTATCAAAAGGGATAGAGCCTTGCGGAACTGTGACAATGTTGAGTGAAGGCGCTATTTTAGACGGTAGTTTGAAACTTACTGGTGACCTTAGAATAGATGGAGTTATTAATGGAGATATACACGGGAAGAAAAAAGTTGTTGTAGGAGAGAAGGGGAAAGTTATAGGAGATATTTATTGTGAATATTTTGAATTACACGGAAGAGTAGAAGGAAATATAGTGTGTAAACAGGTGGCGCGTTTGCATGCTACGGCTTTCTTACGAGGAGATTTGTATGCTGCTCAACTTTCTGTAGCTATTGGAGCTTCTTTTATTGGAGCTTCTAAGGGAGAACAAAAGAAAATAGATTCAAACAATAATAAGGCGGATGAAACTTCGTCAAAAAAGTAGAATAGGCATAGTTATATTCCTTTGTGCCATAGTGCTTAATAGCGTAGCTGCAGAGGTGTTTTCCTTCTTGTCTTTTCAACAAATACTCCTTATTTATGTCGTGAATTTACTGCCGATTGCTTTGTTTATTTTTCAAATGAGGCGACAACAACAGCAGGGAAAAATAAAAGGAGGCTTTGTTTTTTTATATTTTATGTTATTCAAGTTTCTTTATATTTTGTCCTTTTTGTTTATTTACAATCGGAAATTTGTAATGAGTAAGGTTTTTTTGATGAATTTTTTATTGGTATATCTGATGTTTCTGTATTTGAGCATCTTTATCGGGGTGGGATTTTTGTCTGAAAAAAAATAAAGATTAACTTTGCGGATGTTTGAAAAAAGAATTATGCAAGCAATTATAAAAAGCTTTTTAGTTGGACTTTTTGTGGTTTTTTCTACGTTAGTCTTTGCAAATGAACTAAATAAGGAAAAAACTCGGAAAGGGAAAGAGTTTGATCCGGTAGGTATGATAATGGAGCATATTATGGATGCCAATGAGTGGCATTTGTTTACATTAACTGATGCCGATGGACACGAAAAACATTATTCAATTCCTCTGCCTGTTATTATTTATGACGGAGAGTGGAAGAGTTTTCTTTCCAGTAAAGTTGCTCACGGACACGAATATAAAGGTTATACACTTGCAAAAGGCGTTCTCACTGCCGTAAACGGTAAGGAAAAAGCTACTGTTGTTGATTTATTCAAGGGATTGGAAGGGAAATATGTCGATTTGTCTCTGACGAAAAATACAGTGGCAATGTTTCTTTCAATGATTTTGTTACTTGTTGTTTTTATTACAATGGCAAAATCGTATGGTAAAAATAGTTTGAAGCCAAGAGGTATTGCTGCATTTCTTGAGCCTATCGTGCTATTTATCAGAGATGAGGTTGCGATTCCGAATATAGGTGAAAATAAATATGAGAAGTATTTACCTTATTTGTTGACTGTATTCTTTTTTATTTGGTTCAATAATCTTTTAGGGCTGTTGCCATCATTTCCCGGAGGGGCAAATGTAACGGGGAATATTGCAATAACTTTTGTTTTGGCAATGTGTACAATGGTAATTGTAAATTTTAATGGAAATAAAAATTATTGGAAACACATTTTTAGACCGCCGGGAGTTCCTTTATTGCTTTTGCCGGTTATGATTCCTGTTGAGATTATCGGCATCTTTACAAAGCCGTTTGCTTTGATGATTCGTTTGTTTGCCAATATTACGGCAGGGCATATCATAGTATTGAGTTTGATAGGAATGATATTTATTTTTAAAAGTGAGGTAGTCGCATTTGGAGCGATTCCTATGACGCTTTTTGTACTTTGTTTAGAATTACTGGTGGCTGTTTTGCAAGCCTATATTTTTACGGTGCTTTCGGCATTATTTATAGGCTTGGCAGTGCAAGACCACCATTAGAAATATAAAATTTAGTGTTAATTTTTAAATATTTATAATTATGGACGGTGTAGGTTTAATTTATTTGGGGATTGGAATAGTGGTAGTTGGAGTAGGTCTGGGAATTGGTAAAATCGGAAGCTCAGCAATGGATGCTATGGCTCGTCAACCTGAGGCTGCAGGAAAAATTCAAACTGCAATGCTTATTGCAGCAGGTCTTATTGAGGGAGCAGGTTTATTTGCCATTGCGCTTGGTGGTTTTATCAAGTAAGAACTGAACACGAGAACAACCTTAGATAGCGGTTGGCTATCAGGGTTGTTTTTACAAAGTTCATAAAATTTAAAATTAGTAAAATGGAATTAATAAATCCCGGAATAGGCTTAGTTTTTTGGTTTACCGTTGCAATAATTATCCTGCTTGTTCTTTTGAAAAAGTTTGCTTGGACACCGATATTATTAGCCATCAATCAAAGGAATAATACAATTGATAAAGCTATGTTGGCGGCGGAAGAAGCGCGCGCAGAGGTGGCACAGATGAAGGCTGATAATGAGCGTATTATCCAAGAAGCAAAATTGGAAAAAGAAGCTATTTTAAAAGAGGCAAAGGACACTAGCGATAAAATTCTTGCAGCATCTAAGAATAGAGCAAAAGAAGAGGCTGACAAAGTTTTGATCGAGCTGCAAAAGCGTATCGTTCAAGAGCGTCAGGCGGCGATGCAAGAGATGAAAACACAAGTAGCGGCACATGCTGTGACGATTGCAGAGAAAATTTTGCGAAACCAGATGCAACAGACAGCTGTACAAGAGACTTATCTTAATGATTTGGTGAAAGATATAGATTTAAACTAATGGAGACAGGAATGGTAGCGGTACGCTATGCAAAGGCATTGTTTGAATTAGCACGAGAAAAAAATATTCTGGAGGCGGTAGCTGAAGATATGCAAGGAATTGCAGAAAGTTGTAAAGAGTCGACTCTATGTGCTTTTTTGGAAAACCCTGTGGTAAAGGAACAACAAAAAAAACAACTTTTAGAGACTGCTTTTGCGGAGAGAGTACAGCCTATAACAGCTTCATTTTTAAATCTTTTGGTGAAAAAGAAGAGGGAAAACTTTTTGTTTGCCATTTGCCTTACTTTCCATCAATTGCATAAAAAGGAGGAAGGCTACAGAGAAGTTGTGTTAAGCACGGCTGCTCCCGCTTCTCAAGAGGTGACGGACTTATTAAATAAAAAGATTGCCGAGAAATTGAACGCTAAAATTACTATGAAAACAATAGTGGATGAAGAATTGATCGGCGGTTTTAAGTTGCGTATAGATGATATGTTGATGGATAAAAGTATCGCTGCGCAATTGGAGAATATGAAAAAAGAATTATTGAGCAAATAACATAAAAAGCATTATGACAACAATAAATCCTGCAGAAGTTTCGGATATTATAAAAAAACAAATAGAAGGGTTTAATACGGAAACGCAATTTGACGAGGTAGGAACGGTACTTACGATAGGGGATGGTATCGCACGTATTTACGGAATGCAGAATGTAGAATCTAACGAATTGGTTGAGTTTGAAAATGGAGTGAAGGGAATTGTTCTGAATTTAGAAGAAGATAACATCGGAGTCGTTCTGCTCGGAGAAAGCGGAGATATTAAGGAAGGTGCAGAAGTAAAACGTCTGAAACGTATTGCTTCCATAAACGTTGGAGAAGGAATGTTGGGACGTGTTGTCAATGCAATAGGAGAACCTTTGGACGGTAAAGGCCCGATAGAAGGAATTACTTATGAATTGCCTTTGGAACGTAAAGCTCCGGGAGTATTATATCGTCAGCCGGTAAACCAACCTTTGCAAACGGGGATTAAGGCAATTGATGCGATGATTCCTATTGGTCGCGGACAGCGTGAGTTGATTATTGGCGACCGTCAAACAGGAAAAACAGCAATTGCGATTGATACGATTATTAATCAAAAAGAGTTTTACGATAAAGGAGAACCTGTATATTGTATTTATGTAGCGATAGGACAAAAAGGCTCTACCGTGGCACAGATTGCAAAAGTACTGGAAGAAAAAGGAGCAATGCCTTATACAATAATCGTAACGCAAACGGCAGCGGATCCCGCAGCAATGCAGTTTTATGCACCGTTTGCGGGAGCTAGTATCGGAGAGTTTTTCCGCGATACGGGTCGTTCCGCATTGATAGTGTACGATGATTTGTCAAAACAGGCAGTCTCTTATCGTGAAGTTTCTTTGTTACTTCGTCGTCCGCCGGGGCGTGAAGCATATCCCGGCGATGTGTTTTATTTGCACTCCCGTTTATTGGAACGTGCTGCTAAGATTATCGATAATGACGAAATCGCACGTAGGATGAATGATGTGCCTGAGTCTTTGAAGAATGCAAAAGATGCGGAAGGGAACCCCATTATTAAAGGTGGAGGCTCATTAACGGCACTTCCTATTATAGAAACTCAATCGGGAGACGTATCCGCTTATATTCCTACTAATGTAATCTCCATTACGGACGGACAAATTTTCTTGGAAACAGACTTATTCAATTCCGGAGTACGTCCTGCGATTAACGTAGGTATTTCAGTATCTCGTGTGGGGGGGAGTGCGCAGATAAAATCAATGAAGAAGGTAGCGGGTACCCTAAAACTTGACCAAGCACAATATCGTGAATTGGAAGCCTTCTCCAAATTCGGTTCGGATATGGATGCTGCAACGCTTTCCGTATTGGACAAAGGGGCAAAGAACGTTGAAATATTAAAGCAGGGGCAGTATCAACCGGTGCCCGTTGGCGAGCAGGTTGCGGTTATATTTGCCGGAACAAAAGGCTTGTTGAAAGAAGTTCCCGTGGAGAAAGTGAAAGAATTTGAAAATGATTATTTGGAGCGTCTTCGTATAGAGAATGAAAGCTTGTTGGTAGAATTGGCGTCAGGAAAATATACGGATGAGACGCAAGAAATATTGAAGAGAGTAGCAGCGGATATTTCCTTGAAGTATAAAAAATAGATTATGGCAACCCTTAAGGAAACACGTACACGAATTGCTTCTGTTAAGAATACTCGGCAGGTAACATCTGCAATGAAAATGGTATCTGCGGCAAAGCTTAGAAAAGTACAGGGAATTTTTAACGGTTTTTTGCCATTTGCGGAAAAGCAATACCATATTTTGCAAAATCTCGCATTGGGTTTGAACGAGGAGAATGCAAATAAGTTCTTTCAGCAAAAGGAAAAGGCAAATAAAGTGTTGCTTGTGGTAATTTCTTCTAATCGTGGACTTTGTGGAGTTTTTAATTCCAATGTAATTGCCAACGTAAAGGAGAGGATAGCAGAGTACAGAAAAGAACAAGCAATCGTTAGTTTATACACTATTGGGAAGAAAGTCAATCAGGTATTGAGTAAGTCCGAGACTATCGTTGGACACGATTTTGAAATTCAGGAGAATTTAACTTATGAATCTGCTGCAAATATTGCGAATGAAATAATGGAGGAATTTCTTCTCGGGACTTATGATAAGGTTGAGATTATCTATAATCATGCTAAAAGTGCAAGTACGCAAGTTGTATTGAGCGAGACATTTTTGCCTATTCTTCCATTTAACGAGGAGGAGACCGCAAACGAAATTGATTATATATTTGAGCCCAATAAGCATCAGATTTTAGAAGTGTTGGTTCCTCAAATATTACGAACTCAGTTTTATAAAAATCTGCTAAGTTCTTTAGTCTCGGAGCATGCCGCACGAATGATTGCGATGAATAAAGCAACAGACAATGCGGGAGATTTGCTTCGTGAATTGAATCTGGAATATAATAAAGCTCGTCAAGCAGCTATCACGAATGAAATTTTAGAGATTGTTTCAGGTGCAGAGGCTCTAAAGAATGGATAATGGATGCTTATTTTCGCCATATTAGATTTTTTTGCACAAGTTTCTACTAGAAATTTTGAAAAATATTTTAAAGGTGCAGAAAGATAAAGAACTGATACAACAAGCCTTAGCCGGTAGTCAATTGGCTTATGAAAGATTGATGGAGCGTTATTACGATTCCATTTATTTTATGATACTGCGTCTGGTAAAGAATATGAGTGATGCGGAGGAACTTTCACAGGAAGCTTTTGCTAAGGCTTTTAGCCAATTGGAAAAATATGATGAGCAGTATGCTTTCAGTTCGTGGCTTTTCACTATAGCTTCAAATTTGAGCGTAGATTTTTTGCGTAAGAAAAAATATAATGAGATTTCTATTGATGATGACGAACTTTTGAGAGATCGTACCGTAGAAGCCACTCAGGCTAATCCGGAAGAGCATTTTATCTTAAAACAAGAGTTTAAAGAGTTGAAACATCGGGTTGAGTCTTTGAAAGAACAGTATCGTATATTATTGGAATTGAGGTATTTTGAGGAATATACTTATGAGGAAATTGCGCAAGAACTTGATTTGCCTATGGGAACGGTAAAAACTCAGCTACATCGTGCCAAAACACAGTTGATGAAGAGTTTTAAAAAGTAGTGAGCCGGGCAATTAGCAATTAGTAATTAGCAATTAACAATTAGCAATAAGGCGGGAAGAATGTCACACTGAGCCTGTCGAAGTGAGAGTGGGAAGACGGAAGTAATTAGTAATTAGCAATAAGACGGGAAGGTGTGTCACACTGAGCCTGTCGAAGCGAGAGTGGGAGGACAGAAGCAATTAGCAATGTACAATTAGTAATTAACAATTAACAATATAGAGACTTCCTATATTACGTTTCCCCGTCAGCTTTCATAGGTTTTCAGCCAGCTATTCCCGTCCTTTCGAGGAGCAAAGCGACGAAGCAATCTTTTAGTTAGAATGATAAATGATGAATGAAACCACCTCTGTAAGTCCCCTGAAGGGGATAGCATGGAGCAAGCGACGTGAGAAAATTCCCCTTTAGGGGTTAGGGGTAGTAAGAGTGAGGAATGATGAATTATCAAATTATCACATTACCAAATTAAAAGCCAACAGCCAAAGGCTAACAGCCCCCCTAACTCATAACTAAAAAAAAGATTGCTTCACTATCGTTCGCAATGACGATACAGAATAATGCTAACAGCAAAACAAGGAGATAAATGAAAAACAAAGCCCTCAAACTACTAATTGCCAATTGCAAACTGTCAATTGAAATTTATAATGTATATTTGCGGCAAAACGTAGAGTAGTATGAATATAGCATTGATCGGTTATGGAAAGATGGGGAGAGTAATAGAGCGGATTGCGACAGAGCGAGGACATCACATTTCTTTGATTATAGATAAAGATAATCAAAAAGATTTTTCGGCTGATAAATTTCAAACTGTCGATATTGCAATAGAATTTACCACTCCTGAGTCTGCTTTAAATAATTATCTTAAATGCTTTCAATATAATATTCCTGTTGTATCCGGAACTACAGGCTGGCTGAGAGACAAAGCCAAAGTAGAGGAAGCGTGTGAGAGAGGAGCCTCATTTTTTTATGCTTCTAATTTCAGTTTGGGAGTGAATTTGTTTTTCGCTATTAATAAATATGTTGCCGGGCTGATGCAAACTTATGAAAACTATAAGCCCGAGATAGAGGAAGTACATCATATGCAGAAGCTGGATGCTCCCAGCGGAACGGCTATAACTCTTGCCGAAGGAATCATAGAAAACTTTCCTAAATTAAAAAAATGGGAAAATAATGTAACATCTTCGGAGAATGTGCTACCAATCTTATCGAAAAGAGAGGGAAAAGTACCCGGTACACATACGATAAGTTATTCTTCCGGTGAGGATGTAATCCATATACAGCATGAGGCGAAGGGGCGGGAAGGTTTTGCTCTCGGGGCGATACTGGCAGCAGAGTTTTTGGCAAAACAACAACCGGGTTGGTACGGAATGAATGATTTGCTGAAATTGTAATCAATGAAGCTTGAATATGAAAAAGAAACGATAAGAAGGGAGTTGCTCTTAGGAGCATTATTTTTATTATTGGGAACTGTTGGGCTGTATGTCAAAACTATTTGGTTGCAATCTTATGGGCAAATTATGTTGGGTGTTTGTGGGATTGTTTTGGCGTGGTATCACAAAGAAAAAGGCTATTTGTCACTAGAAGGGAATTATTTGAAGAAACATGATTTACCATTGTGGAAAGTCAATCTGGATGACGTGATTGCAATAAAAGAAACCAGAAATGGTTATGAATTAAGAACGGAACATAAGAGATATACAATCAATACGGCTTATATGCAATACGACTCTTTGAAGAGGTTAAGAAGCGAATTGAAAAGAATAAAAGAAAAAGGATAAATCTTTATAAAAAGATGATAAAAATGAAAAATACTTCAATAAGACAGTGGATTAAATTTAGTGTGGTTGCCATTATATATGTATTATGGTGTATTTGGTTGCGAAATTTATGGCTACTGTTGGGAATTGCCGTGATTTTCGATATGTACATCAGCAAAAAGGTGCATTGGAGCTTCTGGAAGAAAAAGGGAGTGAAAAAACAGACTAAATTGATAGAGTGGGTTGATGCGATTATTTTTGCCGTAATAGCAGCTACTTTAATTCGTATTTTTATTTTTCAGGCTTATATTATCCCGACGCCTTCTATGGAGAAAGAGCTGTTAGTCGGAGATTTTCTTTTTGTGAGTAAGGTAGCGTATGGCCCTCGCGTTCCCATGACCCCGCTTTCTGTGCCATTGGTTCATAACAGAATACCGGGAACAGGTATAAACTCGTATAGCGAACTCGTGAAATGGGGATATAAACGATTGTCCGGATTTTCAGAAATTAAGCGCAATGATATCTTTGTTTTCAACTTTCCTGCAGGAGATATTTATTTGAAGGGCGAAGAGAATCCTGATTATGATACTTGGGTGCGCAATCTTGCAAGTAATTTTAGAAGCCAAGATAATGGACAGCATGCTGAGGAGGTTTATAAAAAGCAAGCAGAGAAATATTTGAGCCAAAAGTTTACTATAAAAACACGTCCCGTAGATAAACGCGAAAATTACATCAAACGTTGTGTAGCTGTGGCAGGAGATGTTCTTGAAGTGAAAGACGGGAATGTGTATACCAATGGTAACCCACAGCCGGATTTTGAAAATATATTATTTACGCATCAAGTGGTTACGGAAGGCAATCGCTTGCTTACTTATAATCAATTGGAAGAATTGGGGGTAAGTCAAGCGGATTATGAATACTATGAAAAAAGCGGCTGTTTGTCTTTGTCGGGAAAAATGGCGGCCGCAATTCGTAAGATTTCAGGAGTTCGGAAAGTAGAGAAACAATTGAGAGGAAAAGGAGAAGACGGCGGCGTTTTCCCATTTGTGCCTCAGTTACATTGGAATTTGGATAATATGGGGCCTTTTCGTATTCCTAAAAAAGGCGATATTGTGGAACTAACGCTTGAGAACTTACCTTTTTATCGAAAAATTATAGCAACTTATGAGGGGAATACTTTGCAAGTATTCGATGATAAAATTCTGATAAATGGCAAAGAAGCTAAGACTTACACCATAAAAATGAACTATTATTGGGCAATGGGAGACAATCGTCATAATTCTGCAGACTCTCGTTTTTGGGGATTTGTCCCCGAAGATCATATAGAAGGCAAAGCTTGGTTGATTTGGATGTCAAAAAAACCTGAAGGGGGGATTCGTTGGAATCGTCTGTTCAAATTTGTTCACGATTAATAAAAAATATTTTAAAAAAGTAGTTTGATTTCAGTTTTTTTTTGTATCTTGGTGCAAGGGAATACGGAGTGAATATGATAGCTGAATTTTTAACATATTTAGAATATCATAAAAGATATAGTCAGCATACGGTTGCGGCTTACCGCAGAGATTTGATGCAGTTTTCCGAATGGTGTAAGGGGGAGAAAGAATTACTAAAGGTAGATGCTTCTGATATTCGTTCTTGGTTGTTGTATTTGTTATCTGAGAAAAAAACAAAATCGACAGTGCATCGTAAAATGTCAAGTTTAAAATCATTTTATAAGTACCTGTTGCAGCAGCATCTTATTACCAAAAATCCTGCCGTTTCGGTTTTAGTGCCTAAAAAAGAAAAACGTTTGCCTGCTTTTTTGAAACAGCAAGAAACAAAACGACTTTTTGAGGAAGTGCATTTCCCTGAGAGTTTTGAAGGAATGCGTGATGAGGTTATCCTTAATTTGTTTTATGCTACAGGAGTGCGTGTCAGTGAACTTGCAGATTTGAAAGT
>PDWI01010190.1_pt1 | contig 10689 bp, 8 predicted proteins | sample 1430891 | NCBI WGS metagenome assembly PDWI01 (sample SAMN01162508, study PRJNA174530) | Oral metagenome, whole genome shotgun sequencing project. | biome: Marine environment; feature: Marine mammal; material: Swab sample of the gingival sulcus; isolation source: swab sample of gingival sulcus... | reverse complement strand
GCGCAGGTGCTGTCTCGGCGATCGTTGTGGTGACTGCACTGGAACTTCAGCTCAGCTGTTTTTCAAACCTGTACTGTTACACTTTATCCAAAAATCAGCCGGAGTAGAGGCATACGCGCAGGTGCTGTCTCGGCGATCGTTGTGGTGACTGCACTGGAACTTCAGCTCAGCTGTTTTTCAAACCTGTACTGTTACACTTTATCCAAAAATCAGCTGGAGTAGAGGCATACATGTCCCGTCAGTGCTGATTTTCATTGATTGTGTGGCACACAGGCGATTCGCCCGGTCATGCCGGTTTATCCAACTTTGGAGGAGAACCAAAAATGAAACTACTCATTATCGGAGCAGGTGGTGTCGGAACTTCGGCGGCGAAAATTATCGAGAGACGTGGGAAAGAAGCTGACTGGGTTGACAAAGTCGTTGTCGCAGACTTTGACACCAACCGGGCAGAGCAGGTCGCAAATGATATCTGCGGTGGCGGGAAGTTTGTGCCGGCGCATATCGATGCCATGGACCCGGAAAGTATAAAGGCAGCAGTAAAAGAGCATGATATCACTTTTGTGATGAACGCCTGTGATCCGAGGATGAATGAAACCATCTTTGACACCTGCCTTGATGCCCGTATTGGCTATCTCGATTGTGCGATGACTCTCGGTACCGAACATCCGGAAAAACCGTATGAGCTTGCCCATATTAAACTGGGCGACTATCAGTTTGCACAACAGCAGCAGTGGGAACAGGCCGGGGTCCTTGCTGTCTGCGGTTCGGGTGTTGAGCCCGGAATGGCGGATGTGTTCGCAAAGTATGCGGCAAAGCACCTTTTCGACAAAATTGACGAAATAAATGTCAGGGATGGGGACAACTATGCAAATACAGACTCCGACTTCGGGTTTTCTGTATGGACAACAATCGAAGAGTGCCTCCAGCCTCCGGTAATCTGGGAAAAGAACGAGCAGCACCCGGATGGACACTGGTTCTGCACCGAGCAGTTTTCCGAACCGGAGATATTTAACTTTCCCGGAGGAATCGGTGATGTGGAGGTGATTAATGTCGAGCACGAGGAGGTGCTGCTTGTCCCCCGGGAGATCGATTGCAACCGCTGCACGTTCAAGTATGGCGTCCCGGCAGACTTTCGCAAAAAGCTGATGGTGCTGTTTGAATATGGTCTGTCTGACAAGAACACCAGAATCAAGGTTGGCGACAGCGAAATTACCCCACGGGATTTTATCTGCAAGGTTATTCCCAGTCCGGTCGACGCGACCTTGACCATGACAGGAAAAGGCTGCGCGGGTACATGGGTAACCGGCTGGAAAGATGGGAAATACCGGTCTGTCTACCTGTATCAGATTGCAGACAATCAGGATTGTATCGCAAAATATACAACAAATTCGGTTGTCGCCCAGACTGCGGTCGGGCCTGTCATTATGATGGAGCTGATTGCCAAAGGGATCTGGAAGGGGCCCGGAGTATGGGGCCCGGAACATTTTGATCCAGATCCATTTGTAGAAAGACTGGCCGACTATGAGTTCCCTGCCGGTATCCGTGAAATGGATTCTGAATATGCAGATATGGTAAATGAGCAGAACATGCTCAAACAGTTACAGAAATAGAATATCATATTGTGGGTGGCAGGAAGAGAGCCTTTTCCCGCCACCTTTTCAGCTGAATCCAATTCATTTTGAAAGGAACGAACTTATGGTGCGTAAAAAAGCAAAAATATCCCTGCTTGCTGTTGTCTCGATGATATGCGTTACCGTTGCCGGCGGCGGGTTTGGAATTGAAGACATGGTTGTTGAGGCAGGGCCGGGAATGACAATGCTGATTTTTCTTCTCATTCCATTTATCTGGTCGATTCCATTTGGACTGGTCTCTGCCGAATTGTCTTCCGCATACCCGGAAGATGGTGGCATGTACACCTGGGCAAAAGAGGTCCTCGGCGAGAAGGCAGGTTTTGTAAGCGGGTGGGCTTATACTGTTGCCGGCTTTGTCGAACCGGCAACATTTGCCTATCTGACTGCAAACTATCTCAAAACGATGTTTCCATTTGAGTTGTCCGGTTTTGAGTATTGGGCTGTCTGTGCGCTTTTAATCGCGTTTGTTGTGGTTATCAACTTTTTGGGGATCAAGATCGTCAGTGATATGGCAACGGTGATCACCATCCTGTGTGTTCTCCCGTTTCTGGTCCTTATCGTCCTCTCTTTTATGAATCTGCAGTTTAACCCGGTAAAACCTTTTATTCCCGAAGACAGCTCCTTCCTTGAGGCCGCAGGGTCGGGACTGCTGATCGGTATCTGGTTTAATACAGGCTATGAGACCGTTTCGACGATGTCAGGAGAGATTCAGGACGGGGAGAGACTGGTGCCGCGGGCAATTATTATTGCCGTCCCGCTTATTTCACTTATGTACATCCTCTTTGTTGTCCCGGCGCTTTCTGCGGTGGGCCAGTGGCAGAACTGGTCTTCCGAGGGCCCTCTCTCCTTTGTTGAAATTGGGCAGACACTTGGTGGATGGCCGCTGCAGTGGGCGTTTACGATTGCAGGGACACTGGCAAGCCTGATGATTCTCTGTGAATATGTTACCGCGTACTCCCGTGTCTTCTCCACGATGAGTGAAAAAGGGCAGTTCTTCAAGTGCTTTTCAACGATGCACCCGAAGTATGATACTCCGTATATCGGGCTGATCATTCTTGGTGTGATCAGCACGATACTGTGCTCGTCCGGAAGCTTTATTGAATTTGTGACCCTTGCGTCTATTCTGTATGCAGTTCCTGTTATTCTGATGTTTATCGCCGCAATCAGGCGGAGAATAAAATTCCCTGATATGAAGTTGAGCTATCAAGTGCCGCTTGGCAACAGAGCCTTTATTCTCTACACCTGCGTTCCAATTGTCCTCTATTTTGCGAGCATCTTTGCAGAAGACTGGGTTGTCGGCCTTGGTCTTGCAGCCACTGCGATTCCGGCATACTGGTTCTTTAAGTTTATGTACCGGGGAGGAACATACTGGGAGGAGAGACATCGACCTCTTTCCACGGCGGAAGAAACCGCAGAAGAGGATCCGGAGAGGGGCGGACAGCACTGATTTTCAAGAGGTGTAATTTTCGATACAGGGTGAGGCGGAGTGTCCGCCTCACCCTGTTTTTGTATCAGGCTGCTGCCTGTTCCCCTGGCGGCCGTTGTCTTTTTCTTCGAAAATCAGTCGAAGTGAGGGCATAGATGTTTCGTCAGTGCTGATTTTTCATCGGTTGTTGTCGCGTACAAGGCGATTATGCCGGTTTGTCTACTGCCAGTCAAGAAGCCGCTTTTGGCCGGTGAGGCCGCGAATTGCAGTCACATCCTGGCTTACTTCCAGACAGCCCAGATATTTGCCCTCACTGCGAACGGCAAAATAACGGATATGAATAAACACCCCGTTCAGTTCAAGCCAGAACTCTGCGGTATCGCGTTCTCCGCTTTTGAATCTGGTGAGGATCTCCTCAACAATATGAACGCTTTTGGGTGGATGGCATTTGGAGACTTCACGGCCGATAATAGCCTCACTGCGGGGGAAGATACGCTCTTCGGTCTGTGAAAACCAGGCAACACGATCATCTGCGCCGACAAAGGTCATATCGATCGGCAGGTGTTTGAGGATCGCATTGATCACCTCCGGCTTCAGGCTGCCGGCGTCAAGCTTGATTTCACCGGTAACAGAAGACTGCCCGCTCGTTTCTGCCGCCGGCATCCACGCCTCTCCCGGGTCGATCCAGCAGAAACCGATCTCTTTTTCTCCACGTCGTACCCGACGCCAGTCCTCTTCGCTGAATGCCTCAACGACCATCGGCAGCAGAACACGCTCCTCCTTAAAAACCATATCACGCACGGCGACGGTAAGTTCTGTTACTGCAGTGACCGCTCCGGCATGGTCTTTCTCATCGTCCAGTTTCTTGAGAGTGTCTTTGAACATGGCGCGAATATCATCATGAATCTCCCACATAACCTGGGGCGGGGCGGTAAGCCCCCGTGCCTCCATAATCGGAAAGAGCTGATTCTCCTTGCGCTCGTAATGCCTGATAATTTCCGCAAGCTCTGTTACCCCCTGTTTCAGGCCATTGCGGGCGCCGGCATACATCAGTTCATTCTGTACTCCCCTTGTCGCCTCAAAGAGCTGGCCGGCCTTTTCTTCGGCAAGAGCGTTTTCCTGCTGAAAACTGCGCACCGGATGGCCCTCCGGCAGCGGTGGCAGCTCCGGTTTCTCTTTTTCTGCGGTAAAGAGTTCAACATGGAGGTCGCAGAGTTTTCTTATTTCGGTTTCAGGGATACCGTCAGCAACAAGTTTCTGCTCCATGGCACCGATCTCAGCAGGTGACACGTCTTGCAAGAGGGTATGAAACTCGTTACGGACGCTGTCAATCGACTCTCCCTCGTGCAGGCGCATGACGATCGCCTTAAACGTCTCAATCCGTGTTTGACCGCTTTCAGCCGTACTCCTGCCCTCACCTGTATTGACGAGAGTTATTGAATCGCCCGACTTTGTATAGATCTCCCCGGCAATCCCGAGCAGGAGATCTTCTGCCGCCAGCTGGCCGATACCGGCCACTTTGGCCAGTGAGGCAAAGGGCGCAATGGTCTTTCGCAGCAGTGGATTCTTTAATTTGTGATATTTGGGAGACTGGGCGAGCAGATAGTCGAGAAGAAATGGATAGCTGTCAAGCAGGCCGCCTATTTTCGTCTGTAAGGAGAGTTCCATGAAATCCTCGTTTGCAGTGGTGTTTTATTGAGATGAGCGAACGCTCAATGAGTACCATAAACAGCGGAGTACAGGTTGAAAGAGTGGGCTGCCGGCAACTGCTGTGACGACCACATCGCCCCTCTTCATGTCAAGACCGCTGCAAAGACAACGATACCCGCTGTGCGCTTTTATTGAAACCGCTCTTTCCATGGCGCAGGCACCACCCGTTTTGTGGTTCACCGGTGAAGGCTGCCTGCTTGCAGCTCTGGTGCCGCTGTTCACCTGCAGTGTCGGCAGCGAAGGTTTTTTTCGCATCTTTTTCATCTCCTGTTCACACCCCCTTCATTGATGAAGACTACGCTTGCGGAGAAGTCTGAATTCTCGTTTTCGAGGGTTCAGAGAGCAGCCGCGGACAGTGAATATGACTCATTACAAAGAGTATTCAACGTCCCGGTCAATTTTCACAGTGGAGGTCTCTATGAAGTTCTTTTTTCTGTTGTTCTCTTTTCTGCAGATTGTCGCAGCACCAATGTCTCAGGCAGATGAATCAAGAGAGGAGGGCGCTGCGCCCGAGCGCCCGCTCTCTCCGTATTTTGTCGTTGAGGAAGGCGGGGGTGGTGAAAAATTCCCTCTGAAAAAGAGTGAGGTTACCGTCAATATCAGCGGAATCTTCGCCGATGTCACTGTTCGCCAGCTTTATGCGAATATGGGCGAGCGGCCGATCAACGCCCGCTATATCTTCCCCGGGTCGACAAGAGCTGCAGTTCAGGGGTTGAAAATGATCATCGACGAGCGGGAGATAACCGCAAAAATCGAGAAAAGAGAGGAGGCCCGCCAGAGCTGGCAGAAGGCGAAGGATGAGGGAAAACAGGCGGCTCTTCTCGAGCAGCAGCGCCCCAATGTCTTCTCGATGGATGTTGCCAATATCATGCCGGGAAAAGAGGTCGCCGTCGAGCTGCACTACAGTGAACTGCTGGTGCCGGAGTCGGGAGTCTATGAATTTGTCTATCCTGCGGTGGTCGGTCCCCGCTATGTCGGTGGTGATGCGCAAAAAGCCGATAATGTATGGGTTGCAAATCCGTTTCTAAAGAGCGCAAGCCCTGCGCACACCGTATTTGATCTGCGGGTACACCTCGTCGGCGGGATGCCCATTCAGGAGGTGAGCTGTCCCGAGAACAGGGTCAAAACCACCTTTCCCAGTAAAAAGGAGGCGGTTATAACCCTTGATCCCGCTGCAGGTTTTGCAGGCGATCGTGATTTTATTCTCCGCTACCGGTTAAGCGGCGAAAAAATTGTTTCCGGTCTCATTCTCCAGCAGGCGAAAAAGAACGAGGAGAACTATTTTCTGCTTATGGCACAGCCGCCTGCGCGGGTGCTGCCGGAAAATGTGCCCCCACGGGAATATATCTTTGTCGTCGATGTTTCCGGTTCGATGGACGGGTTTCCGCTTGATACCGCCAAAGGTCTGCTGCACGATCTTATCGGTGCCCTGACCCCTGCTGATCGCTTTAACGTTCTGCTCTTTTCCTCAGACAGCAGTCTGCTCGCAGAGGAGAGCCTGCCCGCTGTTGCGGGCAATATCGAACGGGCGCTGCGCTTTCTTGACAACCCAAAGGGAAATGGTGGAACCGAGCTGCTCTCTGCGGTTGACAGAGCCCTTGCGCTGAAGAAAGAGGAGGGCGTTTCGCGCAGTATTGTGGTGGTTACTGATGGCTATATCTCTGCAGAACGAGAACTTTTTGCGACGGTCGAACAGAACCTTGGCCGTGCCAACCTGTTCGTCTTCGGTATCGGCAGCAGTGTCAACCGGTATCTCGTTGAAGGTCTCGCCCGCGCCGGCCAGGGTGAACCGTTCATTGTCACAGGACCGGGCGCTGCGGCTGGTGCTGCCCGCCGTTTTCGCAACTATATAGCCAGTCCGGTTCTGACAGATATCACAACGACCTGTGACGGGATCGAACTGTATGATCTGGAACCACCGGTGCAGCCCGATCTCTTTGCCGAGCGCCCTGTGGTGCTCTACGGAAAATGGCGTGGCACCGTCGATGAGAACGGCGGTCGCTGTGTGGTCGAGGGGCTCAGCGGGACAGGTCGCTGGCGCGGGGAGCTGGCAGCAGCCGGTGCCTCTGTTGTCTCCTCCGGCCTTGATTTGCTCTGGGCGCGGGGGCGTATCGCCCGTCTTGATGACTATGGGCAACCTTCTGAAGAGGCGGTTCGCGAGATTACCAGTCTGGGACTGACCCACAGTCTGCTCACCCGCTACACCTCGTTTGTTGCTGTCGATGAGGTCGTCGTCAACAGGGGGGAGGCTGGAGAAGAGGTCCGTCAGCCACTGGTCCTGCCGAAAGGGGTTCCGGAAAGTGCGGTGGGCGGCGGCGTAATGCACAAGGTCCCGGAACCGGAGATCTGTGTTGTTGCCCTTCTTGCCGTGGCGGTGACCGCTCTTTGTCGTCGCAGGAGATATGGAGACAAACACTGATGCGCCCGCCCACAGACACCCGTGGTCTCCGGAGGGTAAATCCGGGGACTGCGGTATCGACGACGCTCTCTGTTCTGCTCATCTGGCAGCTGAAACGGTACGCCGCTGCCGCAGATGTCAGCGATCTGGGCTGGCTTCTCAGCCCTGTGGTTCTGCTTTGCAATCTGGTCCCCGGGATCTGTTTTGAGCAGACCCCGGCCGGCTGGGTCGATACGGCGAGCCACAGTGTGATCATGCCGGCCTGTTCGGGGATCAACTTTTTTCTGATCTGCTTTTCGCTTGCGGTCTTTTACTCGATCTCCTCAGGCCGATCCCGCCCTGTATGGCTGCCGCTCTGCGCTGGCATCGCGTGGCTGGTAACTCTTGGCGCCAACAGCCTGCGCATCCTCCTTTCGATCGCCTGCTACCGGACGGAACTGCACAGCGCTCTTTTTGATCCAGCCGAGGTGCACCGGTTGATCGGGGTTGGTATCTACTACCTGTTTCTGCTGTTTTTCTCTCTCCTTTTTTCCCGTATAGTAATAGCAGGAGAGCGTGTAAAAATCTCCGGGCGGGTCGTTGCCGCACCTCTTTGCTGCTATCTCTTTTTTGTCGTTGCAGTGCCGTTGGTCCGGGGGGCATGGCGGCAGAACAGCGTTCAGTTTACCGGCCATGCCCTGACCGTGACGGCAGTGGTCCTGGTGTTGACCCTGGTCTTCAGGGGAACCTTGAACGTGCAGTCTGTTGCCCATCTTCTCTGGTACAGACAGAAAAAACAGAGAAAAAACCTGAAAAGGAGCTGACAGCCCATGGATAAGCCACGGATTCTCGTTGTCGAGGATGAGCCGGCAATTGCCGAGACCATCTGCTATGCATTAGATACTGACGGCTGCACAACGCGCTGGCTCGACAGTGGTGCAGAGGTTCCCGCCTGTGTCCGTGCAGGTGATGTCGATCTGCTGATACTTGATATCGGTCTGCCTGACATCAGCGGTATGGACCTCTGCAAAGAGATTCGCAGAACCTCTTCGATCCCGATCATCTTTCTCACCGCCCGCTCAGATGAAATTGACCGGGTGGTCGGGCTTGAGATCGGCGGTGATGATTATGTTATGAAGCCCTTCAGCCCGCGAGAACTCTCGGCGCGGGTGAAGGCTGTTCTCCGCCGGACGAGGCCTGATCTGACGGCGGCAGCCGGCAGAGAAGAGATGCCGGCTGCGAAACAGAGCCGCTTTGTGGTCGATGACCGACGGCGCCAGATCCTCTTTGACGGCACGCTTCTCAAGCTTTCCCGCTACGAGTACAATCTGCTGGCACTTTTGATCACTCATCCAGGCCGGGTGTTCAGCCGGGAACAGTTGATGGAACGGGCGTGGGATGAACCGGATGCGAGTATGGAGCGGACCGTCGATGCACACATTAAAAACCTGCGGGCACGGCTCCGGGAAGTCGATCCGGACAGAGAGATCATCGCAACCCACCGGGGGGTGGGATACTCGCTGAAGGAGGGGATATGAAGCTTGGTGTGCGTATCTTTCTTGCGACCCTCATTATCAGTATTGTCTCACTCTTCTATCCTTTTGAACATTTTAAAGAAAACCTGCGTCAACGCTACCTTGAAGGGGTTGAGGAACCGCTGGTCGATATCGCCAACATTCTTGCCGCGCTTGCTGAAAAAGAGAGTGATTCTTTCAGCCATTGGCAGAACTGGCAGGAGGCCTTTGCCGGACTCAAAGAGCGGAAGGTCAAAGCGCAGATCTATAAACTGCTCAAGGATCGTGTTGATCTGCGGGTCTATATGACCGACAGTGCCGGAGAGGTTCTCTTTGATTCGGCGGGCAGGGCCGAGGTGGGCGAGGACTACTCCTCCTGGCGTGACGTTGCCCGTACCCTGCGTGGAGAGTATGGGGCCCGGACAACCCATGAAGTTCCTGAAAACAGTACTCTTTATGTCTCTGCGCCCGTGTACCGTGATGGCGTTATTGACGGGGTGCTCAGTGTCGGGAAACCGACCGAAAACCTTGGCAGGCAGGTGGCGGCGGCGCGGCTGGAAATGTTCACCTTTGTTGGAATTTCTCTCTTGTTTGCCACGCTGTTGAGTCTTTTTGTCTCCGTTTGGTTGACCCGCCCGGTTAAGAACCTCACCGCCTGGGCTCGTGCCGCAGAACGGGGAGAGCGGCTGCCGTTTCCCCGCCTGGACAGCAGTGAAATCGGGGAGATGGGAAGCGCCTTTGCCTCCCTGCAGCAGCGTCTTGAGGGGAAAAAATATGTTGAACAGTATATCCAGCATCTCACCCATGAGATCAAGAGCCCGCTGTCGGCGATTCGCGGGGCGGCGGAGCTGCTCAATGAACCTATGGAGGAGGAGCAGCGGCAGCGTTTCATCGCCAATATTGCCGGAGAGTCGCGACGTATTCAGACCATCATTGATCGAATGTTGGAGCTGGCAGCTCTTGAAAATCGAAGAGAACTCAGCCACATGGAGGATGTTTCAGTGCCTGCGCTGTGCAATACCGCAGCCGAGAGTTTTATCAGCCAGCTGGAGAAGAAGGGGTTGACGCTTCGTGTCGACGCTGAAGAGGTGACGGTCTGCGGAGACGCATTTCTGCTCAACCAGGCACTGGTCAACCTGCTGCAGAACGCGGTCGATTTCTCTTTTGAAAATGAAGAGATCGAGTTAAAGGCAAAAAAAGTTGAAGAGGGGGGCAGGCGGTTTATGAAAATTACTGTTACCGATTCTGGTACCGGGGTTGCCCCTTTTGCAGAGGAGCGGGTTTTTGACAAGTTTTTCTCGTTGAACAGACCGCAAAACGGGAAAAAAAGTACAGGACTCGGTCTGAACTTCGTTCGTGAAACGGCGCTGCTCCATGGCGGCACTGTTACCTTGAAAAATCGACCAAATGGCGGCGCGGAGGCGATACTGCGACTGCCTGCGGCATAGACTGAAGGGGCTTTCCTGTGTCTTCACACCGGGCAGACCGCGGTATACTCTTACCCCTCATACTCTTCATAATCGTCAAAATCGACAGAGTCACAGTCGGGAATATGGTCGCTGTTGTGGTTCTTTTCGACGTCCCCTCTCTTATAGCCCGGTGAAGAGTCAATATCGTCAAAATAGTAGATATAATCAGCTTCATCTTTTGACTCTTTCAGTTTCGGTGGTATCGATTTTACCAGCCAATAGACCAGCAACAAGCCAATTATCCCGGCCACAGCTCTTCCTCCTCGAAAACTGATTCAAATTTTCAGAAAATAAACAGCCAGGGTTGCACACTTACTTTTTTGTCAGCGGGTGAGATCCTTTACGGTGTATCCTTTTGACGTTGCCCAGCGGGTTGAACAAAGAAATTTCTGCTGTTTTTTTCTCCAGACTGGAATCCCAAAGAGATGAACTGTTCCCAAAATAATCGCAACAAGTATCCAGAAAGAGTTGCGATAAAAAAGTGCGGAAATGAGTGGGATTGCCACCGTCAGGGCACTCCAAATCCCATACCTTCCGGAACGAATAACAAGATTTCTCTTCT
>PDWI01010041.1_pt1 | contig 10690 bp, 8 predicted proteins | sample 1430891 | NCBI WGS metagenome assembly PDWI01 (sample SAMN01162508, study PRJNA174530) | Oral metagenome, whole genome shotgun sequencing project. | biome: Marine environment; feature: Marine mammal; material: Swab sample of the gingival sulcus; isolation source: swab sample of gingival sulcus... | reverse complement strand
TTGGAATTAGTAGCGTAAAACCGTTCCCCAGGGGGCGCGCCCCCTGGGGAACGACTCACATGCCAAGACGAAATTGCTGAACTTGACGCACACAACTGTAGCTGCACCACTCTCGCAAGCCTCACGTTGTCGGGAAGAGGAGGGCGCATGGGATTTTATGGTGTCGGGGAGAGGAGGACGCATGGGATTTCACGTTGTCAGGGGAGAGGAGGACGCATGGGATTTTATGGTGTCGGGGAGAGGAAAGCCCCATGAACTTTATGGGACGGGGAGAAGAAGGACGCATGGAATCTCACAGTGTCGGGGAGAGGAGGACGCATGGAATTTTACGGTGTCGGGGAGAAGAGGAGCCTTGCAATGGGCCTATTATATGGGAACATTACAGAGGCTCCACGAAAGGGACAACTGTCCGATTGGAGATGTTGATTTTAAATTTGGGAACGCAATTCTATTCTTGTGGCCCTAGATTTTGTCCTGAAAATGGTATTGTGTCCCCCAGATTTGTGTTCCCAGATTTCCTTGTTTCTCAAAAAAGATCCTCTAAACTAATTGTCTCTCGAAAGTTCAAAAAAACGAGAAGCAAATTTTCTTGACTGCCAAAAAATACAGCTCTAGCTCATTTGATTGCCAAAAAAAGACAAATGTTGACATCAAACCCTCTTGATAGGTATATTACTCAAAATTTGAGAATCAAATCAGGAGCCTTTCACAATGGTGCTATCGCCCTATGAACTCAATTTGGATGATGCTGTCAGCTATCATTACAACCAGTTTCCTCCATCCAGCCTGGACTACGCAAAACTCATAGGGCCGCAGACAAAAGCCACAGATGCAATCGCCCGTTTTGATCAGATGCTCAAAAACATGCACAATAGTGAAATCCTGCTCACCCCCTTGCGAAATCAGGAAGCTGTCATTTCGTCACGAATGGAAGGCACGATCAGCACCATGGATGAGATATTGCGATATGAGGCAGATTACGAGGATGATGAATATGGCGCAAGCCAGGTTCGATCAGAGGTTATTGAAACGCTTCTTTACCAACGCGCTTTAAAATCGGCTCAAAATGCCATCGAAGAAGGAAGGCCAATCTCTCAGTGGTTGATCCGGTCAATCCATGAAAGGTTAGTATCTTTTGGCCGAGGGGCGGAGAAATCACCGGGTAAATACAAAACCGAACAGAACTATTTAGCAGACAAAAATAGACGAAAAATTTTGTTCGTCCCGATCAGCCCGGAAAAATTGATCGATGGGTTAGAAAAACTTTTTACCTACATTGAAACAAGTGTGGATCTTGCCTTAATAAAAACGGCCATTTCCCATGTCGAGTTCGAAGCACTTCATCCTTTCAAAGATGGTAATGGGCGAATTGGTAGGATGCTTATTACGCTTATGCTTTGGGAGTCAAAAGTCATCTCGTCACCCCATTTTTATATCAGTGGATATCTTGAAGAAGAAAAAGATCAATATATTGATTGTATGCGAGAGGTTTCAAAATCAGGAGACTGGACATCCTGGTGTTGCTTCTTCTTGGAGGCACTGGAAAAACAGGCAGTCCGCAACCTCAAAGTGGCCGAGGACATCACAGTGCTCTACGAAGAAATGAAAGGCCTATTTAGAATCAAGCTCTCAACTAAATGGCATATGAAAGCGTTGGATTTCGTTTTCACGAACCCTGTTTTTAGAAACAATAAATTCACCAGCGGGAGCGGAATTCCCGCATCGACTGCTGCCAAATTCGGCAGAACGTTAGTTGAAGAAGGGTTACTCACAACACTTGAGCCAGCTTCTGGCAGACGCCCCGCCTTATATGCATTTGAACCTCTTCTCCGACTCGTGAGAGTTTAGCTCAAGAATCCACATAACCATATCCAAATGTCCAACGGACTTCGGGTGGGCATTTCCCCCTGCCGTTTTTGGTTTCCACCCGACCGAAAGTCTTAAATATAAATGTCCACTTCTCTATAAAAATCAAGCTCGGATGCTATACACTTTCCGTCTATTCGTGTCGTGTTCCGAGATATTTTGCGAGAAAACGTTCGACGGCTCTGTAGAAGTCCATCCTGTTTTCCTGATTTCTGAAACCGTGCCCTTCATTATCCTTGACCATGTATTGGACAGTGGCACCTTGTTTTTGAAGGGCAGCTACCATCTGGTCAGATTCATTTTTGGGCACCCTTGGGTCGTTGGCTCCTTGGGCTATGAACAGAGGTTTTTTGATCTGATCGGCATGGAACGCCGGTGATATTTTTTTGAACAACTCGATATCCTTATCTGGATCGCCCACGCGGGAAAATATCTTTTGCCGTTCCAATTCCCATGTCGGCGGGAAGCTTTTCATCAGGGTGAAGAGATTGGCCGGCCCCACATAATCAATCCCGCAGGCGTACAGGTCGGGTGTAAAGGTCAGGCCCGCAAGGGTTGCGTAGCCACCATAGGAACCACCAAAAATGGCGACTTTGCTGGGATCGGCAATACCTTCCTCAATAAGCCAGTGCACACCGTCAGTCAGATCGTCCTGCATGGTCTGGCCCCATTGCTTGTCGCCAAGGTCTAAAAATTTTTTTCCATACCCGCGGGAGCCTCTAAAGTTGACTTGAAGGACCGCCATCCCTCGGTTGGCCAGAAACTGCCGCACAGGATCATAGCCCCAAGAGTCACGGGCGTTCGGGCCTCCGTGAACCAACATGATTGTCGGGAGATTTTGTTTCGGGCCGAATGGCGGTAGCGTCAGATAGCCATGCAGAAGCAGTCCGTCGCGTGCTCTGTAGGTGATGGGGGTCACATCGGACAGGTTTTTCGGATCAATCCAGGGTGCACTTTCTCCCAATAGTGTCAGTTCGTTTGTCTCGCTGTTAAAAAGATATTCTGCCCCTGGAGTGCGGTCGGAATAGGTTGAGACGATCATCATCTTTTCATTGGAATCCATGCCAACAATGTTGACCCCCATTCCGTCAAAGTGCTTTTTGAGTGCCTGCCGGGCGTGCCGGAAGTGTTCGTCAAAGAACACGAAGTGTCTTTTATCTGTATAGTAGGAAGCAAACAGAAGGCGTTTGTTTTTCCGAGACTGGGCAACTGACTCTATATCTACGTCAGGGTGCTCGGTCACCACTGTTTCAAATTCAACCGTTTCAGGGTTAAAAAGATAGAGCGCGACAGTATCTCGATCCCGATTCGTGCTAATATAAAACTTTTTATTGTCCTTGTGGAAGAAATTCGGTTCGAGTTCGGTTCTGTAATCCACCGTCAAAAGCACTCGGAAAGGTTCGGACATGTTTTTTCGGTACAGCAGGTGCTTTTTGAGTCCTTCAATGGCCACCGCGCCCCTGATGTCACCGTTGTTGTCCTCCAGCCACGAGCTCACGTTACCGGGATTTTCCGCGACAAGAAGATGTTCACCAGTCTTGATATTCAATTTATATATGTCGAAAACCTGCCGATTTCGTTTATTCATGGCGGCCAGGACATGTTCGGGATCGTCTGGGAGACGGTCAAACTCTTCCGCGTTCACACCATCGAACGGTGTCAGATCAAGAAAGTTGCTCCCATCGGCGTCCACGGCGAAAAGATGAAAAATTTCCTCCCCCGCAGTGTCTTTTGTATAGATAATGCGTGAATCAGACGCCCAAGAGAGTTCTGAAATGCCCCGCTCCGTATGGCTGGTGACTCGCGTGATCTTACCTGTATCGATTTCGCGTACAAAAATATTCATGCGTTGCTTCCACGGGGCCAGCCACGCGATTTTTTCTCCATCAGGAGAAATCTTTGCCGCGACCTGTTGCGCGTTCCTCATGAAATCCTGAAGCGGGATAACAGGAAAGGGGGGGGCCGCTTCAGAAAGAGTTTGGGAGTGACTGCCCATACATCCTGCCAGCAGAACGAAACCGGACAGAAGTAGATACGCCGTGAAAGTCTTAAAGGAAGAGAGTGAGTTGTCGTACATGCATTTCTCCGTATTTTTTTTATTGCACCATATTTACGGAAGCAAGACAAGCCTCACTCCTATAAAACTGTTTCGCTGGTGGTGCTGACAGACACTCGTTGTTTATTGGTTGGCATCGAAAGGTATGGATCCCGTTATGTTGAACTTTTGGGGGAGTATCATGTTACTTCAACAGCTGCGCTGCCATGGCGTCGCCCTGAGCACCGCCACCAGCCATCCGTGATAATTCCTTTCTGACATCATCGCCTTCAAGGCGGTGGCAACTGGTGAAGGTCGCGCCGTCAATGACCTCTTTTTGGATGAGAAAATGTCGATCCGCTTTTCCGGCAAGTTGCGGCCAGTGGGTGATAAGTAGCATTTGTTGCCTGTCAGCCAGCGCACGCAATTTAGACCCGACTGAATTGAGCGTCATACCACCGATTCCGGCATCGACTTCGTCGAATATGAGCGTCGGCAGGGTGTCGTGATCGTCGTGCTCGTCCCCGCGCATGGTGACAAGGGCGAGCAGGAAGCGGGATAATTCACCTCCTGACGCAATTTTGTCAAGAGGTTGGGGCGGTTGGCCGGGATTGGGAACCCACATGAGCCGTCCGCGCATATCCTCGCAGCCCGGGTATAACTCACGGGCGTCAAAGGCAAAGTGCACCTTGACATGTTCGGAAAAGCCGAGATCCATCAATTCCTCTACGATACGGATGGAGAGTTCTTTGGCCACTTTTTGACGGGCGGCGTTTAATTCACCAAGCACGGCCCGAAGAGCCCTGGACGCCTTTTTTTCTTCTTCATTGAGAGCCTTGAGATCAAGAGCGCAGGCATCAAGGAAGGACAGATTTTCATCGATTTCAATCTTGAGACTGACGATATCATCCAGTCCGCAACGTAGCTTCCGTTTGAGCTTTGCCAATTCAAAAAGACGCTCTTCAACGTCGTCAAGGTTGAGGTGTTCCTCTTTGTCATCCAACCCTTCCGGCCCTTTACGGAGGCGGGTGTCGAGATCGTAGAGCATGATGCGAAGTTCTTCAATGGCCTCCTGATCATCCTCGAAACCGGGAAACAGACGAGCGATGATCTCCATTTCACGGGTGAGCAATGTCATGGCATCAAGCAGGCCGATCTCGCCGTGAAGAACATTAAGGGCGTTTTGCAGACATTCTCCGGCATGTTCCCTGTCTTTGAGCACCTTTTTGCGCTCTTCCAGTTCTTCTTCTTCACCGGGAAGTGGATTGACCTTCTCTATTTCCTTTTTTTGGTATTCCAGGAAAGCTCTTTGTTTTTCGATGTCCTCGAATTTGGACATCAATTGTTTCTTGCGGTCCAGTATGTCGGAGAGGACCGCGACTTTTTCGTTGCGGAGGGTGAGCAGGGTAGTGTCCGGGAGAAAGGAGTCCAGCACCTCGGCCTGAAAGTCGGGAGACAGGAGCTTTTGCTGTCCGTGCTGGCTGGTGTGAATAACGAGCCGGGAACCCATATCCCGAATGGTTGGCTGGGAAGAGAGCGTGTCGTTGACATAGACACGACTGCGACCGGTTTCGGCGGAAAGTTCGCGTCGAATCACCGTCTCGCCTTCGGGCAAGACAAACAGGGCTTCCACGGAGGCTTTCCGGGCACCGGGACGGACCAGCTTTTTCTCCATCCGGTCACCCATAAGAAAGTCCACGGCGCGCATGATGAATGATTTACCGGCACCGGTTTCGCCGGTGAGGGAGTTCAATCCCGGTGAGAATTCGAGTTCCACATCTTCAATCAGCGCAAGGTTGCGAATCCTGAGGAGTTCCAGCATGTCTTACCAGCCTAATAAAAAAGTTGGGCGCGGTCCTGACGGAGTTTTTGCGGGGGAAGCGCCTTTAAATAATCGATATATCCATCGTCCTTATACACAAGAGCGGCCCGGTGGAAAAGGGCGGTGAAGTCAAAAGGATCATATGTGCCTGTTTTGCCGTGGCTCCATGGGGAATCCCCGGCAATGGCGGGGGCTGCAAAGTCGAGTGCGCTTCGGATGGATGCGCCGTCGGGATCAGCCCGGTTCCACACGTCCATGTTCAGCCGTTCTCCCACGCAAGCAAGGATGAAAAAAGCCTTGAGATTCAAAAACGTGCTATAGCGGGACCGGGCGCGTTGCAGTTCTTGGGGCATGGAGCCGTTGGCCTTGATTTGTCGCCGTATTCGGCGGGGGAGTACATTTTCGACAATGGTTCGGGCGTCGTTTTCCCGGCCGATGGAGAGAGTGAAGACAGCGAGTTGGGCGTCAAACCATGTTCCGTGATGGTCGGGCGAGTTTGCCTCAAGTCGACCGAACGGACTTTTTTGCAACCAGTCGACGTAGTCGCTGAACCATTTTGTGACCTTTTGGGCGACAGCCTTCGACCATGCGGGGGATGGTTCCAGCAAACGCACGGCGTCAATTATCTTGATGAGATCACGGGTCTCGATAATCCCTGAATGGTGTCCGGCAGAATCTCCCGGCCGATAATGGGCGTAATCCATGACCGGTTTCATGCGGGTCACGGAATCACAGCACCATGCCCAGATCACAGCGGTTCCTTTCCCGGCATATTCTTCGTCGCCAGTCATGTAATAGGCAAGGGCCAGCGTCAACGCATTGGCTGCCGTTTGCCGTAGACGCCCCCGGTCATATTGTTCGTCGGTCAATTGCGGATTGCGTTTCCCGTTCAGATGCACATAGGGCAAGCCGTCAGGAGTATGGTTGTTAGGCCACCATTCCGGGTCAAGGGACCAGTAGTCATGCAACGACCCGCCCGGCGGGGGAAAGGGTTTGAAAATCACTGGTTGAATCGGAGTGAGAAGCACATTGGCCGCATCGGCCATGAATGTCTTGTAGGCAGGCATGAGTGCCGGGTCTTTTTCCAAAACCCGTTTTTTGGTTTCAGCCAAAACCTGTGGTGAGAGCACGATGGTGTCAGGTTGCCCGGCCGTTACATTGGTCGGGAAAGACAGAAAACCCACGACCAGGGCAAGATGGAGAATTCCCGCAAAAACAGGGGCGAAGTACCGGGTATTGTATTGTGAAAGCATATTGGTATTCTACCATATAGGCGTCCTTCATGGAAGGCGACAACATATTTAAAATGGAATCCTTTTGTGGGTATAGGGTCGTTCTTTGCTTGAATAATCGTTATCTCATTGCCGATGGCTTTAATTTTTGTCCCTGAATGATCTCCTTACTGCACTTACCGTTTGCTTTTCAATCTGGAAACCATCTTTAGCATGTTGTAGACCTTGCGCGGGCTGCCGGGGATGTCGTTGGCGTCAAACTGGGACGCGCGGCGAAAGCGGAGTTGTTTGCAGAATTTCAGGGCGTCGTTGTTGACCTCTTAATAATACATAGTGATGGTGGCATACCCAGATCATGATTTGTTTCATTGCGAAAACATCGTCCTGTGTGGCCGGTCGGGCGTATGGTGAACTCATTGTTTCAACCTTGGATCAAGTAGGTCGCGGAGCGATTCGCCCAGCAGGTTATATCCCAGAACGGTAAAGAGGATGGCGAGACCGGGGAAGACCGATAGCCACCAGGCAATGCCGAGGACTTCCTTGCCCTCCAGCAACATGTTGCCCCATGACGCATCGGGCGGCTGTACACCGAGTCCCAGAAAGGACAGGGACGATTCCGTGAGAATGGCGCCCGCCACACCAAGAGTGGCTGACACAAGGACCGGCGCAATGGCATTGGGCAGGATGTGCCGAAATATGATACGGGTCGGGCCAGCTCCGGCAGCACGGGCTGCATGGACATAATCCCGTTCACGGATGGTCAGGGTCTCGGCGCGTATAAGGCGTGCGACCCCCATCCAACCGGTCAGGCCGATGACGATCATGATGTTGGTCAGGCTGGGTTCCAGAAAAGCGATGACCGCCAGAATCAGGAAAAAGGACGGAAAACAGAGCATGACGTCCACGCCACGCATGATGATTTCATCAACAAGCCGTCCGAAATAGCCGGATATCAGGCCGAGCACCAATCCGATGGCGGTGGCTATGCCCACGGCCACGAATCCCACCCAGAGGGAAACCCGTCCACCGTAAAGGATTCGGGAAAAGACATCGCGGCCCAATGCATCGGTACCCAGCAGATGTGTGGTGGACGGAGGCTGAAGCAGAGCGTCCACATTGATGAAGTTGGGGTCAAACGGTGCGAGCCATGGAGCCAGCACGGCTCCCAGCGACATCATGCCGACAATGGTCAAGCCGATGATGAGCAGGGCGTGTCTTGCCAGAGCCGAAGGGCGTTTCAAGGGACGGCGTTTCATCGTTTGCCTCCCCGGCCGATGCGGATTCGAGGATCGGCCAGCCCGTACCCGACATCGGCCAACAGGTTGCCCAGAAGGGTGAGTACGGCACCAAGGACGAGGCTACCCATGATGAGCGGATAGTCGCGTGACATGACAGCCTGATAGAAGAGCTGTCCCAGACCTGGCAGGGCAAAGATGGATTCAATGATGACCGAGCCGCCGATGAGTGAAGGGACGGACAGCCCCAGTATGGTGATCACCGGCATGAGAGCGTTTCGCAGGGCGTGCTTGAAAAGGACCGTGCGGGCAGGCAACCCTTTTGCGCGGGCGGTCATGATGTAGTCCTGGCGCAGTACTTCCAGCATGGAGGAGCGCATGAAACGGGACATCCCGGCCCATGCCCCGGAGGTATAAATAAAGATGGGCAAGATGAGATGCTTGGTGATGTCCCATGTTTTTGCCAAAGGCGACATGGTGTCATAGCCCATGGAGGTCAGGCCGGAAATGGGAAGGATGGGCCAGTTTATGCCCAGCCAGAGCATAAGTAGCAGGGCCAGCCAGAATCCGGGCATGGCAAAGCCGATGAAAACGGCGACAGTGGAGAGCTTGTCAAAGATGCCGCCTCGCCACCATGCTGCGGCAACGCCGATAGGCACGGCAAAGAGCAGGGTCAGCACCAACGAGACGACGTTCATGCCAAAGGTGAGGGGCAAGCGTTCCTTAATTTTATCCCATACTGGTCGATGGTCGCCGGACATGGATTGTCCAAAGTCAAGGTGGACAAGTCGCTCCAGCCAGTTGAAGTATTGGATGTGCAACGGTTTGTCGAGGCCGTAGAGCTTTTCGAGCTGAGCGCGAGCCTCCACCCTGACATCAGGATTGAGTGTTGTTTGCAAATCCGTTGGCGAGCCGGGCGCAAGATGGATAACCCAAAAACTGATGATCGTGATGCCGAGAAACACCCCCCCCACCCATGCGAATTTGATCAATATCTGTTTAATAACCTGGGTCATTCACAATCCTTACTCAACCAAGCGTCCCCTGTTCCTTACTGCAAGACTGTGGGCGAATCAATGAACAGAACGCATAAAATTCCGGCAACATCGTCTCCGCATCCCCCAAACCCTTTTGTCCGTTTCCCCACAAATAAGCCGCTTCCAACCAACGGCCAGCCCCTCAACATTTTCAGTTGACAACCCCGTCCCACTTCGCTAAACCCCTCTCTACCCAACACAGTGGGGCTGTAGCTCAGTTGGGAGAGCGCTTGAATGGCATTCAAGAGGTCGTGGGTTCAATTCCCTCCAGCTCCACCAATGATTATAAAGGCTTAGAAGGTTTTCCTTCTAAGCCTTTTTTCGTGGAATATACAAAAAAATATACAAATGATATCGGGTGGATAAAATGTGTCCCATGATCGTTATGGAGTAGGTCTTAGCTGTCGAGAATATATTAGGAGCTTTCAATGTATTTGGAATACGAAAAGGAAAGAGACTGCCTGTTCTTTTTAGGAGCGGGAGCATCGTATGGCGATGGAGTCTCGTTGCAAAAAGACATTGTGCCTGCAATTCTATTTCCAGAGACAAAGAAGCTGACCGATTCGTTGATCCGTAAGGAAGTTGCCGAGTTTATCGAGAAGTCGTTCTCCTTCTCTAAAGATTTGGATGTTTATCCTTCATTGGAAGTTATATTCTCGTACATTGATTACTTTATTGAAAATGACATTGCGTTGAGCAAGAAATATGTTCTCCAAAGCCTTGTACAAATTAAAGAATATTTGATTAAGCTGATTTACTATATCACGTCGAAGTCCGTAAAATATCCACTTGGACAGTGGCAGAGAGAGCGTCAAGGCCGTGATGGGGATAGTGTGTATTCACACTTCTGGGAGAAGGCGATCAAGTCAAACAGAAATTTTTCCATTATCACAACTAATTATGATAATCTGATTGATGACGCCTTTGATATGTGGGGTTATCCAAAATATGGTTTAATTGACTACTGCATCGACTTTTTAAATTACACAGATGAGCTTGTTGGTTTTGACTGGTGGATAAACCCTAGAAAACCTGTGCCTGATTGGAAAGACTGTCAGCCTAGGCCAATTAAGTTGATTAAGATACATGGCAGTTTAAATTGGAAATATTGCCATTGCTGCTCACAAGCAATCTTGACCCCATGGCATACCGATATTGATCTCGATACCGGTGAGCTATCACGGTTCGATTTGAATGATTCTGATGTAGCAAAGGTTTGCCCAAGGGATGGTCACTATCTTTCAACGATGATCATTCCTACCCAGCCACAGTAAAACATTGAAGCATCCTGTTATTCAATGCCTAATAAATGAAGCTCAGAAGGAGATTCGACTCGCCAAGAAATTCGTTTTTGTAGGGTATTCGTGCGCCTCCCCCCATCCTTTGGACCACAGATCGGTCATTTTAAGGTGGAGTCCGGCGTCCGAGGTTGAGCCTCCGAGGAGGCTGTTTGTCGTATCCGT
>PDWI01010040.1_pt1 | contig 10690 bp, 9 predicted proteins | sample 1430891 | NCBI WGS metagenome assembly PDWI01 (sample SAMN01162508, study PRJNA174530) | Oral metagenome, whole genome shotgun sequencing project. | biome: Marine environment; feature: Marine mammal; material: Swab sample of the gingival sulcus; isolation source: swab sample of gingival sulcus... | reverse complement strand
TGCTTAATCAAATAAAAATTAAGACTTAAAAGCAAAACATAAACTCAAATAAAAATTTATATTTCAAATAACAAATCACTAACTTTTTAGCGAAACGGACTGCAAAGGTAAAACATTTTTTATTAATACCAAAAATTTTAATAAAAAATCATCTTTTTTTTTCAAATCAACACCTTAAAAACAGAGCAGATGATTATCAAATATCAACCTTTACAAAACAGCTTTTCTCTTAAAGCGGTTGCAAAAGTAGTGCTTTAAAAAACAAACACCAAATTTTAATACAAAAAAATTAAAAGAAAAATTACAGCAAAAACGTAAATAACTAATAATCAAAACAAAGAGAAATCAAATCTTTCAATCTAAAATATGTTATAAAACAGGTTTTACAAAAAAACAGCGATAAAAGATGTTTTGAAACACTCCCTATTTTTTCCAAAAACTAGGAGTGAAAATAATGAAGACAGTAAACAGTTCCAACCTTCCAATCAGCATTATCAAGGCAAAAAACCATTTACCAAAAATACTAACATCAGCATAGTTACCGGAAGGCCCTAAATCTCCCAGAGCCGGTCCCATACAACTTATAGAACTCAAAACGCCCCCAAAAGACTCTTGCAGCCCCATACCCGTAGCCATTAAAATAATGGTTCCGAAGACCACAATGAGTAAATAAATCAATAGAAAAGCGAAAATAGTCATTATAACACTATCACTCACATTCTGCTTATTATATTTAGTCGGTATTATTGCTGTTGGGTGTATAATCTTTTTAAATTCATACCACATCACCTTAAAGACTATCAAAAACCGTATGACTTTGGCACCTCCACCGGTAGAACCCGCCGACGCCCCAATGAACATCAAAATAATAATCACGACCCAAGCAATTGGTTTCCATTGAAGATAATCAACGGTAGCAAATCCAGTACTTGTAGCCATAGACGCTACTGTGAAGAGGACACTTCGGAATGTTTCTTCAAACGAAGCAAAGGTTATATTTTTATAATCTAAAGTGAAAAGAACAATAAACACAACAGAAACGACTACAATCAAAAGATAAGCACGCAACTCTTCATTTTTTCTTATTTTTTTGAAATTTCGAGTATAAACAAGGAAAAAGAGAGCAAAATTAACTCCTGCCAACAACATAAAAATAGAAATCACATAATGTATATAAGGAGACGTCCAATATCCGATACTTGTCTGTTTAGTAGAAAACCCTCCGGTAGCCACAGTAGCAAAAGAGTGGCAGACTGCATCAAAAAGCGTCATACCTCCCAAGAATAGTAGTATTATTTCCAAAAAAGTCAAGAACAGATACATCAACAACAATATTTTTGCCGTATCATTTATTTTGGGACTTATTTTATCCATCGTAGGACCTGTTGTTTCAGCGACAAAAAGATTGGTGCTATTAATACCCATCAAAGGCAACAATGCCATAAAAATAACAATGATACCTAAACCACCCAACCAGTGCGTCATTGAACGCCAAAAGAGAATACCGTGAGAAAGTTCTTCTATATTATTAAGGATAGAAGCTCCTGTTGTAGTAAATCCCGATATTGATTCAAAAAAAGCATCTGTAAAACTCGGAATAGCCCCACTTAACCAATAGGGTAATGCACCCAAAAATGAAAAAAAGACCCACGTCAAAGTAACAATAAGAGCACCCTCACGTTTACCAATATAATCAGAGGGGTTTTTAAAGATAATATTAAGTCCCAAACCAACGAACAAGCCAATCCCTGCCGTTATTATAAAATAGATAAAATCATCCTCGGAATAAATAGCGGAAACAATAGTCGTTGCCAGAATAAACAAACTTTCAAAAACCAATAACTTCCCGATAATCTTCCAAATCTGCTTAAAATTTATCTCAACTCTTCTTCTCATTTTTTACTACAACTAACTTTAATCAAAATTATTTACTAATTAAAATAAGATTCAATCTTACGAATAGCAGAAGAAATACAAAAAACAACCACGTGGTCATCAGGTAGAATATTGGTTTCTCCATACGCCAAATACCCTACTCCATCTCTAACAAATCCACCAATATTCACATCTTTAGGGAATTTAATATCTTTTATCGGCTTCTTGGTAATACGAGCCCCCTCTTTGGCTACAAATTCAACAACCTCCGCATCTGCCGAAGCAAGACTTTTCACCTCCAAGACATCGGCATCAAGTGTCAGTTGGTAAATATAACTTGCGGCAATCAACTTTTTATTAATCACCTTTCCAACATCCAACTCTTTCGCCAATCGAATATAATCTAAATTCTCAACCTCTACAATCGTCTTTTTAACACCCTGTCTTTGAGCCTCTAAACAAGCCAAAATATTGGCTTCGGAATTGGCAGTTGTTGCAACAAAAGCATCAATATCTGTAATCCCTTCACTCAATAAAGTTTCTTTATCTCTTCCGTCAGAATTTAATATCAAAACATTTGACAACTGTTCTGACAATAAATAACACTTCTCTCTATCCCTTTCAAAAAGTTTAACATTGATATTTTCAGGCAAGCCTTTAATTGTTTTTTGAGCAATTCTACTTCCACCCATAAACATCACATTTCGAATATCCAATATCTCTTTTCCCGCTTGTTCTCGCACAAAATCAAGATGCTCTTTTTTAGTAAAGAAATAAACAATATCTCCCGCCAAGACCTCGTCATCACCATTAGGAATAATGGTTTTTGACTTTCGGCTAATGGCAACAATTCTACATTTAGAATTATCCAAGAAGCGTGTATTAAATTTCTGATTCAACAAAACAGAATTGGAACGCACCTTAATACCAAGTATAATCAACGCACCGGAACAAAATTCTACGTGCTGTCTTACCCAAGGGTGCTTTAGACCTTTCACAACTTCTTCAGAAGCCAACTGTTCAGGACAGATAAGATAATGAACACCAAGACGTGCAAAGAAATCTTTGTTCTCTTCTTGCAAATATTCATAATTGGAGACACGTGCCAATGTTTTTTTGGCTCCCAAATTGGTTGCCAACATACAAGCTGTCATATTAACACTTTCAGAAGGAGTTACTGCCACAAACAAATCTGCACCATCTATCTTCGACTCACGAAGCGTTTCCATCGAAGTAGGTGAGCCAACTTTAGTGAGCAAATCATAATTCGCCTCCAAATCCTCTAACTTTCCTCCATCTTCATCGACCAATATCGTGTCAAAATTTTCTTTGGCTAACAGTTTCGCCAAATGTGTTCCCACTTCTCCTGCACCTGCAATTACTATTTTCATTTTTTGTTTTTTCTTCTTTATTTTATAAAATCTTTAATAGAACAAGCAATACCTTTGGCGTCAAGTCCTAATTTTTCATACAGTTCCTTTGGTTGCCCGTGCTCTATAAACTCATCGGGAAGTCCCAACTTCAAAACATCTTTCTTATAATTATTTTCAGCAAGAAATTCCAAAACAGCATCTCCCAATGCGCCTTTCAGCGTTCCATCTTCAACAGTTATAATCGTGTCATATTTTTTTGCCACTTCGTGAAGCAATTCTTCATCAATGGGCTTTAAAAATCTCATATCATAATGAGCAATGGTCTTCTCCGTTTCATTTTCAACTAAATTGATTGCCTTTTCAACAGGATAAGCCATTACGCCCATTGTTAACACAGCCATATCCTCGCCCTTTTTAAGCTGTTCGCCTTTTCCTATCGGCAATTCTTGATAAGGTTGTTGCCAATTGACCATAAAGCCTTTTCCTCTTGGATACCTTATTACAAATGCCCCTTTATCAGGAAGCTGAGCTGTGTACATTAAATGTCTTAACTCCATTTCATCACGTGGCGCCGCAATTGTCAAATTGGGAACACAACGCATATACGCCAAATCAAATTGCCCTTGATGTGTAGCACCGTCAGCACCCACCAAACCGGCTCTATCCAAGCACATTATCACAGGCAACTTTTGTAAAGCAACATCATGAATAACATTATCATACGCTCTTTGCATAAATGTCGAATAGATGTTGCAGAAAGGTACTAACCCCTCTTTTGCCAATCCTGCCGAGAAAGTTACCGCGTGTCCTTCTGCAATCCCCACATCAAAGAAGCGTTCAGGAAACTCTTTTTGGAAAATATTCATCGAACAACCCGTTGGCATAGCCGGAGTTATTCCCACGATTTTTTCATTCTCTTTCGCCAATTCCAAGAGGGTGTATCCAAAAACATCTTGAAACAGAGGAGGCTCCACAACATCATTAGTTTTAGACAATCTTTCACCTGTTTCAGGATTAAATTTTCCCGGTGCGTGCCATACTGTTACTGAGTTTTCAGCAGGTTGGTATCCTTTACCTTTTTGCGTTAAAATATGCAAAACCTTTGGACCTTTGTAGTTTTTTATTTCAGATAAAATCTTAATTAAATTCTTCACATCGTGTCCATCAACAGGCCCGAAATAACGAATATTTAACCCTTCAAAAATGTTGTTCTCTTTCTGGGTTAAGACTGTTTTTAGACTATTATTAAAGCGAATAATCTTATTCTTTTTGCTTTTGAAAAAATTGATTTTCTGCAAAAGACTGGAAAATCGATAACGAACTTTATTGTAAAACTTAGAAGTAGTTATATCAACCAAGTACTGCGTAAACCCTCCATTAATAGGGTCTATCGCCATTTGATTGTCATTCAGAATGATAAGCATATCGTTATCATCCATCGAAGTATTGTTTAATCCTTCAAAAGCGAGTCCACCTGTCATAGAGCCATCTCCAATAATGGCAACGACCTTTCTATCTTCATTCTTCAACTTAGAGGCAACTGCCATTCCCAAACCAGCCGAAATAGAAGTAGAAGCGTGTCCTGTGCCAAAAGTATCGTATTCACTCTCTTTTATCTTGGGAAAACCACTTATTCCATTCAGTTTTCTATTGGTATGAAAAACATCTCTCCTACCTGTCAATATCTTATGCCCATACGCTTGATGTCCAACATCCCAAACCAATCTATCATAAGGAGTATCAAAAACATAATGCAAAGCCACCGTCAACTCCACCACTCCCAAACTCGACCCCAAATGTCCCGGGTTCTTGGATACTTCATCAATAATAAACTGCCTTAACTCATCACAAACCCGAGAAATATCATCAATGTTTACTTTCTTCAAATCATCGGGTGAGTTGATGTCATTCAAGAATTTATATTCAATTTTTTCCATTTTCAAACAATATTGCTGTTGCAAAAATAATACATTTTATTGGGAATGCGATTTTTTTAACGAATAAGTTTTAATCACAACAACAAACATCGTCTCCATTTACCTAAAAAGCAAAATATTTCAGCGTCGTTTTTTAAAGTCTATTATTTATTTACTATCTTTGCAAAGTTTTCAAATGGGTGGATAGATTTGGACTGCTTGCAACCACCGGAAAAAATGCTAAAATGTATCAACTTTCCTTTTATTTACACATCAGTCCTATCGTTATTTATTTAGAAAACATCTAATTATTTTTGTGGGTTAATTTCACAAAATCATTTTCTTTATTAAAAACATAAAAAGAGATATTATGAGTTATTTATTTACTTCAGAATCAGTATCGGAAGGACATCCTGATAAAGTTTCAGACCAAATATCAGATGCGATACTCGACCATTTTTTAGCACAAGACAAAAACTCAAAAGTTGCTTGTGAAACAATGGTTACAACAGGACAGGTAATTATTGCCGGAGAAGTTCGTTCTAATGGTTACGTTGATGTACAAAACGTGGCTCGAAACGTAATTAATCGCATAGGTTACACCAAAAGCGAATATATGTTTGACGGAAATTCTTGTGGCATTCTTTCAGCGATACACGAACAATCACAAGATATCAATCGTGGCGTTGAGAGAGAAGACCCAATGAATCAAGGTGCAGGAGACCAAGGAATGATGTTTGGCTATGCCAGTAAAGAGACAGACAATTATATTCCACTTTCATTGGATTTATCACACGCCTTGGTTAAAGAGTTGGCAACCATTAGAAGAGAGGGAAAAGAGATGACTTACTTACGTCCCGATTCCAAATCACAAGTTACCATAGAGTACGATGAAAATCATCAACCTATCAAAATTGATACGATTGTTGTTTCCACACAACACGATGATTTTATCCAAGCAGAAAATGGCAAATCACAACAACAAGCAGATGATGAAATGATTGCCGTAATCAAAAAAGATGTTCAAAACATTCTAATTCCACGTGTTAAAAAGAAAGTGAAACAGTTCGACGAACTTATCAAAGAGGAATATACTTTACACGTTAATCCGACCGGAAAATTTGTAATTGGAGGCCCTCACGGAGACACGGGACTTACGGGAAGAAAAATCATCGTAGATACGTACGGAGGAAAAAGTCCTCACGGTGGTGGTGCTTTTTCGGGCAAAGACCCGTCAAAAGTGGATAGGTCGGCAGCATACGCTTGTCGTCATATCGCCAAAAACTTAGTTGCAGCCGGAGTAGCCGACGAAGTAATGATACAGGTGGCTTATGCAATTGGAGTGGCTCAACCGATGAATTTATTTGTGGAAACCTATGGCACTTCAAAAGTTGATTTAACGGATAGTGAAATAAGTGAAAAGCTATTAACCATCTTTGATATGCGTCCTAAAGCCATTGAAGAAAGGTTAAAACTCCGTAATCCTATGTATGAAGAAACAGCTTCTTACGGACATTTTGGACGTACTCCAAGAGTAGTAGAAAAAGAATTTATTGATGCCAATGGAAATAAAACAACAAAATCGGTTGAAATTTTCACTTGGGAAAAGACAGATAAAGTAGAAGAAATAAAACAAGTATTTGGGTTATAATTTAACTTGATAGCAAGAAATTCATAGTTAAAAGTCAAAAAAGAATCGATTTTTGTCTTTTTTATCTTTTCTTCTTGCATAATCAGATTTTTTAAGATAAATTTCAAATACAAACATTTGTGATGTGGAGTTCTGAAACCACAAAAAAACGAGGCGTAACCGAAAAGCCATATGAGTAGGACTAAATTAAAATCTATAAAAAATGAAAAGAACAATTCTTAATTTATTGGTTGTTATTTCCCTTTCATTGGTAATGACATCTTGTTACACATTAACTTACAATGTAGGCAATGGGGCTCAAACAGGCGTTGAAATTACAGAGAGAAATCACTATTTCGTTTTAGGATTAGCTTCTGTAAAGACATCTAATCCTATTCAAATGGCGGGTAATGCAAAAGATTACACGGTAACAACAGAAATTACTTTTATTGATGGATTAATTGCGGCTTTAACAGCTGGCATTTACACTCCAACAACTACAAAGATTACAAAATAAACAATAAAAGTATTAAATAAGAGGTTTAATTTATTAAATCTCTTATTTTTTTAACACAAAAGAGATGAAAAAAGTACTATTTATTATAGGTTTGATTTTATCGGCATTAGGTTTATACCAAACAAGTCAATATATCTTAGACTATAACAAATTAACTGAATACGGAAAAGGATATATTTGGGGTTCTATTATCCTAATTTTAATAGGAGTTATTCTTATTTTCTTTTCAAGAAAAAAGAGTAAAAATAATAATTAAAGGTTGGAAATTTCTTCTACCCTTACTCCATATATTGCTTTTATTTTTTCAAAAAAAGCACCTGAAAACTGCTGAACAATTCTCACCTTATATTGACAATTGTACTCCATTTTCATATCTATAAGTTCTGCACTCATCTGTTTGATAATTTGCATTACTTCACTCATTTTAGGATAATCAAATTCAAGCAAAAACGTTTTTTCCAACTTCTTTTCCACAATCTTTGCATTTTCCAACGCCTCAATTGTTGCCTCTTTATAAGCGGTTACTAAACCACCCGTTCCGAGTAACACACCACCGAAATAACGTACAACAACCACCAAGATATTAGTCAATTCATAAGAATTAATTTGTCCCAAAATAGGTCTTCCGGCAGTTCCCGAAGGTTCGCCGTCATCATTGGCTCGAAAAACGGTTCTTTCCGTCCCAATCATATAGGCGTAACAGACGTGCCGTGCATCGTAATACTCTTTTTTGTACTTATCAAGCAACTCTTTTACCTCTTCTAATGAGCCAACAGGATGTGCAAATGACAAAAACTTACTCCCTTTCTCCTTGTAAAGCCCTTCGGAAAGTGTAGAAATCGTTTTATATGAATGAATTTCAGACAAAAAATGAGGTTAAAATAAAAAGTTATTCCTCTTCTCGTATAATATTGGCACCAAGTGCATTCAAGCGTTCATCGATATTTTCGTATCCTCTGTCTATCTGCTCAATATTATCTATCACACTAACACCTTTTGCACTCATCGCCGCAATCAACAACGCTATTCCTGCACGAATATCCGGAGAACTCATTTTTGCCGCTCTTAACTGATGTTTTTTACCCAATCCGATAACAGTAGCTCGATGTGGGTCACACAATATGATTTGAGCACCCATATCTATCAATTTATCCACGAAAAAGAGACGACTCTCGAACATTTTTTGATGTATCAACACACTGCCTTTGGCTTTTGCTGCCACCACCAACATAACGCTTAACAAATCAGGCGTTAATCCGGGCCAAGGTGCATCTGCCAAAGTCATTATAGAACCGTCAATAAACGACTCGATGGTAAAACTTTTCTGTTCCGGAATATAAATATCATCTCCTCGACGCTCTAATTGTATTCCCAAACGTTTAAAATATTGAGGAATAATACCCAACTCATCAAAATTAACATTCTTAATGGTAAGTTCCGACTTTGTCATTGCTGCCATTCCAATAAAGCTTCCCACCTCTATCATATCGGCAAGTAGCGTATGTTCACAGCCACCCAACTCTTTCACGCCTTCAATGGTTAAAAGGTTAGAGCCAACACCCAATATTTTAGCCCCCATACGATTCAGCATTTTACAAAGTTGCTGTAAATAAGGCTCACAAGCGGCATTATAAATGGTTGTTGTACCTTCAGCAAAAATCGCTGCCATCACAATATTAGCTGTTCCCGTTACAGATGCTTCATCAAGTAACATATACTCCCCTTTCAGCTTATCTGCTTCGACTTCATAAAGGTGCCTTTCTCTGTTGTATTCAAATTTAGCTCCTAACTTTTGTACTCCGATAAAATGCGTGTCCAATCTCCTTCTACCGATTTTATCTCCACCGGGTTTAGCAATACAGACTCTTCCAAATCGACTTATCATCGGGCCCAAGAGCATTACCGAGCCACGTAATGCACTACTTCTTTTATAAAATTCATCTGTCAAAAGATAATCCAAGTCAACATTGTTGGCTGTAAATCGAAAAGAGCCTTTGGCTATTTTTTCGACTTTCACTCCCATTCCTTTGAGTAGCTCTATCAAATTATTCACGTCCAGAATATTGGGAATGTTATGAATCGTTACAGGCTCCGAAGTAAGCAACGTAGCACAAATTACTTGCAATGCTTCGTTTTTTGCTCCTTGTGGATAGATTTCGCCGGAAAGTTTTCTTCCTCCTTCAATTATAAATGATGCCATTATTTTAGTGGATTTTAGCCCCTCCGTTCCCTCCCCAAAAGGGAGGACTTTTTTATTTTCCTCCCTTTTGGGAGGATTAAGGAGGGCTTTTAATATGATTATTTCTTCCTGTTTCTCATATTGTTTCTACGAGGTGACTGTAATACATCTTTTGTTTCGACCAACGTAAAAAAGTCATCGGAAATATCCAATTTTCCATTGGAAAGTTCACGTAAGTCATCAAAAATCTTCTTATCATCTACTACCTCTTTGTTCCACAATAGAAAACATTTTTTCATCTGATTGGCAATCAACCAAACAAATTCGTTTTTCTCTTCTCCCTCCTCATATTCAGAGGCTTTGGCAATCATATTTTCAAGATTTTGCCCGTAGTGTTTGTATTTAAAAGAACGAGTTTGATAAGGAACGGTTTCAGGCTTTTCGTACAATTCTTCCTTTTTTACAATCTCAAAAGGATAATCAATATCCAAGTGAAAATTCGACATTATCGCCACATGGTCCCATAATTTATGCTTAAAATCGTGTACATCTCTTAAATAAGGGAACAAATTTCCCATTATCTCCACAATCGCATTCACGCACTTTGTTCGCTCTTCCCTATCTTCGATAGTAACCGCATACTCTATCATCTTTTGCACATTACGACCATATTCGGGCATTATAAGCGTTCCTTTCAAACTTGAATATTCCATTCTAATCTTTATTTTCTTTCGTTATATTAAACTATTGACAAAAGTACAAAATTATATTAATATTAAAAAGAACCATTCATTTCAACCCAACTAAAACAAGTCTAATAAAGAATAAGAAAAGACTTACATTAGAAATAAGGAACAAAATCACAATCCGAATTTAACTATATTGTTTTCAAACCAATATAATTTTGGCATACATTTTGCTGTTTTCTTGGTTGAATTTCTTATTTAAAACATTGTATGTAACCCATAATCATTGAAAAAATAAAAACAAAGTAACAATGTTTTTTATTGATAAGAGTAGGGTTGTATATAATTATTTATAACAAAAGAATTTAACAAAAAATAAATATTTATAGCTTATATAGCTACAAAAAAGTAACGTTATGAAAAAAACACTATTATTTAATTTACTAATCTTGGTAAGTGTCTCTTTGTCAGCACTTACTCCGTTTGATTTAACGCTGAGCAAGACCGACGAGGC